>Ga0065711_1036342_pt1 | contig 21107 bp, 12 predicted proteins | sample Hoacrofraction12_FD_59098 | JGI IMG/M metagenome (GOLD analysis project Ga0065711, IMG submission 59098) | Hoatzin crop microbial communities from Cojedes, Venezuela - Epithelial fraction 12 v2 (version 2) | ecosystem: Host-associated > Birds > Digestive system > Esophagus > Crop | place...
GAAGGAAGGAAGGAAGGAAGGAAGGAAGGAAGGAAGGAAGGAAGGAAGGAAGGAAGGAAGGAAGAATAATTTTAAAGTTCTGAGGAACTCACCAGTAGATTTGACCTCCAAGAACCCCCCCTAGGAAACTGATAGTGAATATTGGGTTATTGGGTGTGGAATAACTTGTGTGAAATTAATGGGAATTAATAAACTAGACATGCTAAAAGGCTAGAGATTAGGGAGTCCAATACTCTGTCACCTAATTTGGCAAAAGTGGAGACGGTGACTAGGAAAGGTGCATTCATCCAAGAACTGAAAAGTTGGAATTTGAGCAAGAAGTCTTGATAGCCAAGTTAGCACATGAGCTAATAATTTGCTTGTATTTGATTATGACTAGTGACTGCCTAATAAATGACAGAAAATGTGTCTTAGGAAGTAAGCTTGTGTAAACCCCCGTTCTAAAAGCAGCTCAGCTTTGCAGATGGTAAGCAATAGTTTTTAAAATCATATTCTACTTCTAGAGGTCAAAACTCTGACAGGGCTTTACATTCCCTCCTCAGGCAAGGAATGTGAAAAATGGTTGAAACATGCTTCAGGACGATCTTAGCTGCTGTTGTTAAAGAAATTACTTGTTGCTCCACTTCATATTTTTCTGATAAGCAATAAAGAGTATAATGGAAAATCCATTGCAAAATGTGAAAGAACAAATGTAGTGGATACTGATAAGAAAAGTATGGGAGGACAAACTCACAAGATTTCCTCTGAATTTCTTCCAGTTAGTACTAAATGTACAAAACCGAAATGGCCCAAGAGATTTCATAGTCAGAAATGAATTCTTAGAAGTAAAGACACAAATTACACTGCACAGCATAAGAATAATAACAAAACTGAATAATACTGGTAAGCTCATATGCCACTAAGTAAGGAGTTGACATAATCAGATTGCATAACAATAAATCTGCATAAAAGGTTCTGTATTCTTTAGATATTGTTTTAGATACCAAAGAAAGTGTAACTATTTTCCAGGGTTGAGATTGCACACCAGTGGAAATGGAACCTAAAGAACGAGAAAAAGTTAGTACCACTATTACTGTAGTATCACTGACTTTGAGGCAATTTATGTATGAATGGAGTTGTATATCTCCTACTTTCAAAAGATTTATGGCTACTTTATCTTTCTCTTAACCCATTCCATGTGTTGGTGTCTGGACAATATATTGAACAGAAACTGAAGTACTTCCATGTAAGATGAAGGCACCAGCATGAAATTCAATCAAAGACAATGATTTCCTCACAGTTTGTCTGCAGGGTGAGTTGATGTCAGGTTACTTCTGTAGCCCAGCAGTGCTGTGACTCACCTTTGCAGAGAATACTCCATGTGCACCCTTTCCAAGTTACCTGCTGTAAGGATCTCAGCTTAGAGTCAGAGAAAATGTGCAATGGACTCCTACAGCTGGAACAGCCAACAACTTGTGTGAGCACTAGCAGTACTGTAGGTTGGTGGCCTGAGTCCCTGTCCAGCTCAGAAGTCGGCAATCAGTACTTGCTTGTAACTGAAAAGCTTCAACAGTTTTCCAAATTCTTTTCCAGAAAGAACTAAATGCATTGAAACTAAAAGAAATCCCAGAGGCCTATTATTATTTCTGTTATTATATTATTATGATATTGTTTATTTCTGTTAGATTTGGGGCCCTAGTGAGATACAAACACAACAAGAATGTCTTAGTAAATCTGGAAAACAGTATCTGTACTAAGGGGTGAGAGAATACATATTAAGTTCAACTACACCAAGACCAAGTACCATTGTGTCCTCCACCACGCTACCTGGTTTCCATTGGAAGAAACACCAGAGTGTCAGGAAGGAGATGGGATGTGACCCAATAGACACTGCACACCCTCTCTGAACATTGAGGGAATTACGGCAGTGGTGCCCTTGCCTTGAAGCTCAGACACTGCTACATATTCCAGTAGTCCACCACGCATCCACCTGCATTTGTCATCCAACATTTGGTCATCTAGGATAATCACAGAAGGCAGCCTAAGCTAGTTACTTTGGTGAAACCGTTCATAGAAGCAGAGACAAGCCTAAATTCCATCTTTTCTCATGACTTCCTTATAGGATAGGTATTAGTAAAATTACAAAACAGGTTTTCTTTTTTTTGTATAAGTAAATGATCTCTTAGATGACTACAGCATTGCTAAAGAGAAGAAAAATTAATTCAGATTGCCTGAACTAGACAAAACTAACATAATCCAGTACTGAACAGGCTCACACCGTTGTAAAGGAAAATCCTAGGAAAATGTTTGACTAAGTGAAGGGATATATATGAAAAAAAGGCCACATGGGAAAACTTTATAGAGAAGGGCATTTTTTATTAGATGGTCTAAGAAAAAACACAGAAGAGTAAAACCGAGTACACCTCAATAATTCATATGGTATATATAAATTGCAACAGCCCATATGTGGAGAATGACTTAGGTTGCATATACAAATTCTAATTTCCTCATAAGTAGAACCGGTACAATCTTCAAATTTTGGTTCCCTCAAATTGATGTTTTCTATTTTATTAGACTCTGAACCAAAACAGAGTTAAACAGTTTTCAAGTTTCATGCTAAATTTAAACTCCCCAAAGGATTTAATTTTCTACCTCTATGAATTAAAAAAAAGTTTTGAGTTTTGAAAATCCATTCAAAAATATCTATTTGTCATATTATTAATATTACTGTTACTTCACATATACTGTGAAACAGATTACTTCCTCTGGTTATCCATAGTAGCAGAAGTCTGACCCAAATCGTTACTTTTTACCCATATATTTTTAAGTAACCATATATTTCAAGTAATATAAAGATATTGAAAAGAAAGCATCTATAAAATCCCAAATGACATTTTGGTTAAATAATCTGATATTGCATTTATTTCTGAAATGGTAAGATCTGTAACAGAACTTTTCCACATGGAAATTTTTACTGGACTGAGCTTGCTTGCTTTTTTAAACATTTTAAATGCTCTCTTCATTTAGTGTTCTTTGAAAACTGTTGGAAAAAAGAATTTCCTACTCCAGGCTGGCAACACAGTTCTGAAAACTTCACTGGGAATGTCACTGAAATCCAAGCCAGTCCTCAGGGACTCAGAGAACGGAGCTCCACCAGAAAGTTTGATCAGACAGCAAATGAAAAAACTCAAAAGTTATTTAGATTGGAATATTTTTTTTTTGAGTTGGCAAAGGGAAAATAGCCTGCTAAAGTAATGTCATCTGTAATTTGGTAAGTTATTTATTTTCTTTTAATCCTATTTGAAGTATCAACATTTCCAGTACATTGGCTTGATTGGCAGAGGTGTTGTATTACTTGGGATAACCCCAGTAAAAATTATCATTCCTATCTGAGACGCTCCAAGTTCTGAAGGAGTTCCCTTCAATCAAAAATATCCCTGCATTAGGAACATCATCATATGCCTATTACCCCTTAGCACCACACAAAGTCAAAACTTCAGAGGGACAGACAGTAGTATCCTTTGGTGCATACGCCTGAGCATGACCTCTTTGTAATCTCAGTAACTGATCTGAAAGAAACTCTAAGTCATAGGAGATAATAAGTAATTGAGTAAAAAGAATATTGCAATTTTCAAAAGTAAAAGACATGACAAAAGGTAGATCATAAAAGACTGCAGGACTACACCACACCACTATAGGCAGAACTATCTGTTTAAGATAATAGGAAGTAGTACTATTTGAAATCTAACACTTCTATGAACTGTACAGCTGTACAGCTATTCTACATTTTTCACCTTACCATTTTGTATTCTTTCCAGCTTTTTTGAAAATCCAGACTCCCATCTTCTCGGTGCTGTATAACTGTCCATCCTCCTCCAGCAATTTCCATATTGCAAAAGACCTATGCAGTAATAAAACAAATAAACAAAAAAACCCCAAAAATACAATAAAACAAACTTGCATTGGAATTCTGTCATCTTTGGGGAAGAAAAAAGATTTGTGAATAGCAGAACTGAAAAAGCCTGTTTTCCTATGGATTCATGCCCTATGCCCTTGACAGTATCCTTAATCGTTTGATTACAACTGGAGCTGTCCTTGCGTTCAGTGTAATTGTCTCAGTAATGTCTCCTGTTCTTTCAGCACATTACCCAAGAACATCTCCCCATCATACCCCTCTGCATTCTCAGCTTTCCTCTTCACATTCCCTCAATGCTGCTTTTCTGTTTTCTCTGCAGTGCTCCCCAAACAACTCCCTTTCTCTTAAAAAAAACTAGTATTTTTTTCAGTTATAATAATGTTTCCGATAGCTTTTAGCAGTGTTATTCTGTCTAAGAAAGAATCTTCAGGAATTCTTACAGAAAACACCCAGTCAGGGAGTTTAAAATGTAGCACAGATTTGATTATTCTGGTTTGCTTTGTAATGCAATGTTACCTACAATGTGCCAGACAGTGTCCCGAAACAGAAACAGCTGATCTCAGTCAAAGTTGCCTTATGGCTGACACAGAACATAGATAGGAACAGGCGGTCAAGAACAGAGGTCTGTGGGACAAGCTAAGAAGTTAAGACGTATATCAAACCTGTAAGATCATACTCTGCCATTATCACACTAATGAAATTCTAACTTGGATATTGACATTCTGTACATTAAGGGTAATTCAAAATTTTTACAGTTTTGCTGAAGCTTGATGTTAGACTGTTGCATCAACAGAAATCCTTTAATAATCTTAAATAATCCATACAATAACCAAAATGGATATTTAATTTTCATTTATTTTTCACTCCTCTTACATTGTCCTTTTAAAAATATAGAAGATAAATTATAAAAACTGGCAAATACTGATTATTCAATCACTTTTCTTGTTATGCGGCGATAGTCTTCATTTCTCTTCCTATTTTTGTATGACAGTTGATTTTAAGATCCATCTAAGCTTCTCAGTGCTACTCTTTCAAGCAAGTGTTCCTGATTTTCATTTCCATGTACTCACCCGTGCCATACTGGTACTGCAATTATCCTAAATTTCATTTGTTTGTGCTCTTGAATAGTTTTATTCCTCTTTTTAAGTAAGATGTCAATATGTAAGAGGGTTGAAGAGGTGTCACCACCAATCAGCTTAGCTTTTGGCATTTGCATCAACAAGGCAGAGTCAATCCATTCAGCGCTGGAAGGTAATTTAAACCTTTAAGTTGATCTGCCAAATCAAAGGTTACTATCCAATTCAGTTAAATAAAAATTGGGCCCTCAGCTGACTAGAGAACCATATTCCAGTCTCAGGCAAAGCAACTCCATATCTTTCCTACTCATAAGAATTGTCATAGTAATCCTGTGCAAGTGCTTTTGTTTTAATTTGTTCCAGACATGCCAAGTGAAGCCCCTGTGTAGGTACAGGAAGGAAACAGAATACTGAACAGTGCAAACATGTGAACTTGATTTAGGATAACCACAAGAAAACCCACAATTTGCTAGACAAATATTTTGGCCGTGTTCCTCCTTCAGGGAAGTCAGTGTGAGTCAAAACATTTATCTACAGGATTTAATTTCTTTAGTCTGATTTACAGTGAGAATTTCTAAATGATGGATTTACTTTCCTTTAAAGTCATTTCAAGCACCCATGAATCCACTGTCAATTTTCAAAGCATTAAATCCTCAACTCTATTAAGACTACTCATTTTAAAGGTGCGCACAAACAAGTGCTGGGTTTTTCATATGAAAATATAACAAAATATCTGTAAAAAGACTTTGATTTTTTCTGAATAATATGGCAGATTAAAAGAGAAAACTGCAGAGTGAAAGAAAGGTTTACAGCAACACATTATTCACTAGCCATCACTGTGTGGTCTGGCACTTTCCACAGTGGTAGACACAAACACCTGCCATATTAACAGGAGGGCCAAGTGGATTATAGATGTTCACTGTGCATAGCTCTAGCCAACAAATGTCTCCTGGACTGGCTTCTGTCCCAGACAAGGTCACGACACTCAGCCATTAAACACCTTTTAGCATGTTCTGATATTTAACCCTCTACCAGAAAAGAAAAGGATGAAGAAAAGTGACTTTGAATTTGTATGCATCTCTAGATTCTGAGTTTACCATCAACAAAATAACCTGATTTAGATTAAAAGAGCATCCAAAGGATTGCACTCTTGCCCTTCCCTAAATGCACAGGTAAAAATACTCAAGCTACTAAAAGACATATATGGCATTATTTATACATATTTTTACTAGGACGAGAGGCAAGTTGCATCAGGGGAGGTTTAGATTTGATATTAGGAAAAATTTCTTTACTGAAAGAGTGGTCAGGCATTGGAATAGGCTGCCCAGGGAGGTGGTTGAGTCACCAGCCATGGTAGTGTTTAAAATTGTGTAGATATGGCACTTCGGGATATGGTTTAGTAGGCATGGTGTTGTTCGGCGGATGGTTGGACTTGATGATCTTAGAGGTCTTTTCCAACCTCTGATTCTATGATTTTAGTTATGATCTAAGTCATTATAAACTTCATAACAATCATTCAGAAATCAGCCCAGCTTTAAAGCAAACAAAAGGAGGGGGATTGCCACATACTGTATTTCTAGTGCATGCACACTAAGACATCACAATTCTACACTGTTGGCATGCAGCAACAAGCTCAAGACCTGCTATTTGAGATTCAAGGAATGTGTCTCTGCTATGCAGAAACCAAGCCTGAAGGTAACTATGTTGGGACGAGAGTCTCAACAGTACTTGGGGCTAGCATACATTTAATGGGTTAAAATTCTAGCAAGTATGCTCAGAGAGACCCTCGACACCAATTTGGTAGGCAGTCCACAGGCAGAAAGTAGAGGGGAAGAAGTGAGGCTGCACTCATGGCAATAGTGGCAATTGCTTTTGCAGAGCCATTAAGACCCAGATATATAGGCCTCACTAGGAATTAATAACATTACATTTTCTGTGCAATGCACCCAGAAGTTGGTAGAAGTCATGCTTTTGAGGGCGTTAGAGAGGATGGTAAAAGTGTCCAATACATTGATCCAAGAGGAGGTACGGATGTTCTACATGCACTCAGACCAGTCCCCATGGCCTACTTCAGCTCCCAAAGGTGACCTGGTTCCTTCATCTCCAAAATGGTGACAACCTCACTCCCACAGCGCCTCTGCTCATCAGCAGCTACTGCTTCCCCTGTAGCTGACCTCACCTGTGCCGGCGACTGAGAGGACTCTTCTTGCCTTTGCTCTCACTATGGCCTAGGGACAATCATTTCTCAATACCATCAGGCATTGCATACACCCCTCCCCCCCAAGTAAGCCAATTAATTAGCTTCATACTTTAAGCCTATATTTTTCTCTTCCCATCTCAAAAATACGGAACATTATTAAGACCATTTTAAACAGAAGTTCACCACTATTTTTTGATGCAGAGTTGGAAGACTAATGAACTAAACTAATGAACTGTTGAAGCTAGGAACATGAAAGAAAAATCTCAACCTAAATTTGTAAGCATATAAAAATGGGGCTTATAAGTGGTATGAAGCTATAAGTACAGAGGATAATTTTCTGTAAAAATATGAAGGTAAAACCAGCAAAAATCTAGAACTGACATTTGTATATATGACAAAGGAACATTTTCCGTTGAATATCAGGATTCTAGTAAATATCCCTTAGGAAATATAAAATGAAATGAAAGTGTATTTTTGTGACCTGAAGCATAAAATTACTACAAATGAGACAGTTGCCAGTGGCTGCTAGTATTACAGCAGGTAACAATATATTAGGTCTCTTAAGACATGTCAGAGTTGTGCATTGCATTATGGTAACCCTGATAACTAAGCTGGCTTTAGACAAGTAAGTACATCTCCATGGCGTACCTATAAGCATATTAGCTTGGGTCCCAGAGCACTCTAACTGTGTCAGCATGGTACTGCCTCTGGGCTAATTAGTCCTGGCACAGTGATGCACTGATGTGAGTTTGGAGCTGTCTATCTCAGCTGGAGTCAGTTCAGCTACCTCTGCACAGCACTACCTTGCAGACTGTTAATACGACCTTAATATCTGAAAAGACATCTGTAACAGCAATCACACTCCTCACGTGCATGGGGTCAGCTCTTGCTGTGTTATCGCTAGGGCAAGACAGAAGGAGGCGGCAGCATCAGAAGTGTCCTCAACACTCTCCCACCACCTCCTGCCACTCCCCCAAATTTCTTGCTAAAACAGGAAGCCTCCAGGAAAAAAAAATGCAATGGTATCAGTTGAGTTGTGTGCCTGTATTGATTCATCGCAGTGTCTGCAAACAGGATACAGCGGAAACACAGGGTGGCTTCCACAATGTCACTGTCCTTGTCTTACCAGTGAAGCTGGTTTAAGGTAAATATACCAGAAGCATCAGTGCCACAGTGCTTTCAGGTAACCACTGTTTTTCATGGCAACTCAGTTTCTGGGGATAGTTTATGAACTTTAATAAGGCTAAGAAGAGCCACTGACAATTTGTATAAGCAATCTGGACTTTGATGTTACTTCTCTGTTTTGAATTGAACAGCTTCTACAGAACTGTTTAATTGTTCTTGTCCTGTTCATTAATGCTTAAAGGAGTCTATGTATTTTATGTCATGTCAATTATTTTTTCATTCACATTCACAAGAGTTATATTGATCTTTGTCCATAGCACTCTCCCACCCCAAATCTACTCATAGTTTAATGAACTCTAATTTCTTAGTAAACTATAACATCTTGATATCTACAGGCTTCCAAAGGCCTCTAATAAAAGCATATTCAGTTCAGAAATAAATTTTATGTATCTTAATATTGTCATAAAATGACTACAGACAATAACATTGGTAATATTTATTATTGTCTTTTTCTGTTTGCAGGGTCACTGTTTTACTGCAGTAAGAATAAATTCTCCAAGCACACGAGGTTCCCCCCCTCCTGTTTGGCTCACTTTCTGGAGACCACTGTATTTTCTCTCCCAGGTAATCAGCTCTTAGCCTTGTTGGGGGCTGTTCCCAACAGTGCCCCATCAGAGGGACAGCCAGCATTCCCCCATGTAAAAGTTAGGCTTAGGTTATCCCCTCATGTCCCTAGCTCAAACTGACTCAGGTATCTTAGCACCAAAAACCTTCCAAAAAATCAGTCTCCTTTAGAGACTAATGTTTTATTTTCATCAAGAAAACCTCCCAAAGAACTTTTTTGAGAAGAACAGGATTCTACTTGCTTCCTCATTTCAAAAAGTACTAATATTCAGTGTGTTGTGTTCTTTGCAGCCAAAAATACTCTTCCCTGCTCCCTACAAGAGAAGAAGGATTTTTGCAAATCTTTATCTTTAAAAACTACTCATTCTTCTATTTCTTCCCCTGTGCTACCAGATAATCCCCCTGTTGTCTTCCTCAATATAGCACTCTACTAATTCTATTCTGAACTTTATCGCAGATTTATTTGCAGTCATACTCTGATTCAACTGAACTTGCCAAGTGGGAGGAAGTGACTGTACTATTGAATGTATGCTGGAACTTAAGAAGGATTCTTTGTCAGTGAGCAAGAAGGACGTCTGGAATAATACAGTTTGTCATTTTCTTCCCTCTACTGTATTTTTTTCAAGACTGAATGTAGCCCAGGTTATTTATACCAGTTCAATATTTTGCAGAATGAGAACTTCAATAAAGGCTCCAAAAGCTCCTTTAAGGCCAGAGAAACAGCATATTAACAAATAAGAAAATAAAATAAATATTTACTTTACCTTTTTAGGATCTGACACGTTGTTGATGTAAATAGTGTAGACCCCACTTTTGTTGAAACCAGATTGGTATACATCAGCACAGTCTCTGAAAGGCTTTTCTTCCTCCTTTTTTGCATTCTTTAGCAAAACTGCAAAACAAAACCCCATGATAATACGTTAGAACAGCAATCTTCAGCATTTCTGTATCAAGGAAGTCCACTTTTGCACATTGTATTCCTTTTAAACATACATAGTAAGAACTGTGATATGGCCTTTACACAGTTAGTGCATTTGGTAAAGTCTGTTAAAGAACTAGTATGAAACTATCAGACAGATGGCAGAGTAGGCACCTGCAGAAATAAGTCATGTAAGTAGTTAAACAGAGCATCCTGTTTACTGAGAGGTGAACACAGCACATTCCTTCTGAGTGCAAAGCTCTGTGCAGCTGCAGGTGTTGCCCCTGACTGAAGCTGTACCCCGGAGGTTGCCACAGAACGCCCCAGAGATCGCACATGAAGGTGGACAAGTGTTCAGTGTTGTGATCTGAGACAGATGCTAACCTAAGACAGCAATGCAGAACCCTGGAAGAAAAGAACTTGTGCCCTTCCTCCATGAAGTACTGCCTTTTGAGCAGCCTAGAGGCTTGGGGCAAAGCAGCTGTTTGCTTAAGTTTATTTTCTTGGCAGAGAATTATTTCATGATTTTCATATCTACACACATAAAAGTTGCTACATACAATACTAGGAAAAAAAAGAAGAAAAATCAGTGCTACTAAGGTCAATTGTTTAGAGCCATGATTTATTGGGTTTATTTTTGGCTCAGAACAGGAAAACAATTAATGTCAGAACACCAGTGCAGGTCTTGATCCTGTATATTTCAGACAGACCACATATATGAGTCTGGGCTGAGAAACCAGGTGGCCGAGATATTTGAGGATCCCAATCTTGAACAACCAGGAGATTCCCTGTAGAAGGAGTAACATCTGAAAGTGTTCTTTCACTTTCACAAACAAAAGTAGCATGACCCCACACAATACTGAAGGATTATGACCTCATTCCAACAACACATACTTTAAGAACATCAGTATTCCCATGGAAAGCCATCAGTCTACTCAGATTCTCAAAGTTAAACATGTCCTTCAGTGACGTGCAGGGCCTGGACCAGCACTTCATTAATCCCTACAATAAGGAAACAATCTTTCTGGCCTCCAGACATACTCGCATCTGCTGATAGACACATCTTTTTCATTTTTGGCTTGAAAATATGATTTATAGGTACAAAAGGGACTACGCCTTATTCACTCTCAATGAAGTGGCCTGTGCTGCAAAGCTGGTGCTCAGTGACAATGGTGTGTAAAAAAGCAACGGCCTTGCACAGCATGTGGGACTACCCTGGCCATAAGATGGTGTGCGATAATGCCAAGGATTTTCCGCTTGATATACTATCTCCACTTTGAACATTTCAAGGCAGTATTTTAGAATGGCAAACTCCTGACAGATCAATTGATATTAACACCATTTCACAGACAGGGAAACTGAGGAAGAGAAAGGTTAAATATTTCACCTCAGTGATTTTGTGAAAAAGTGAAAATAGAAAAACAGTGAGAAATCCAATCCCGAACTCTCAGACTATCCTGCTCTCTAGGTAGGCATTCTACATGTCATATTCTTTTTCTCTTTTATGTGTTTATTTTGTTCTTTTAAAATTTGTTTTTAACAAAAAAAACCACTTTACTTCTCTCTTTCTATGTATTTGTTGCATATTTATTCTTTTTATCTAACACCATCAATAAAAATAAAGCCTGGCTCACATACTTGCATATGAGCTTCAACTGTAAAATCAATGGTTTTGAAACTCGGTCATATTTGGAAAAGGTGGTGCAGGCAACACAGCAGATGACACACTTCCCTGTGAGATGGCAGGGAAAAAGGTCCTCAGCAAGGTACACATCAGCAGTGCGCTCTCTAAGGTGCCATTTTTTAGATAAGATACAGAACTGAGGCCTTCACGATTTGTATTAGTTAAAGATTTCATGGTACTTTCCTGTAAGCAGATGGTGTTGGAGTCAGTGGCCAAAGTCCAACTTGAATAATTACTTGCGGCTGGAGCCAAAGCCTAGAAGAGTTAAAGCAAAGCCTCTCACTGATTTCAGGGGGCTTTAGATTAGATCCATTCTTCCTGACCTGAATTTCTCTAATACTGTTGTTTCAACTTCAGACATCAGTCTTTCTTGTCTAAACAATGTATTTAGCTGTGCAGAGGCAGAGTGTTCATTTCCTTGAGTCTTATAGTACTTATATTTTTTTCTCTATATGTACAGAGATTATCTTACTTCCATCTAACTCTTAAACTGTTATTAATTGACAACCACTCGGAAATAACTACCTAAGAGTCAATAAAGGAAATTTGAATTTGATTCCTTTTCAACGGACAGTTAGAGAAAAATCTCATAAGTATATTCTAAAGTTCATATTATTTGAATTTTAAACCAGGTAAGATGTTAATTTCAGAGTAATTAAAATTAGATTTGAAAACATTTTTCTAAGGAGATGGATCTCTAGGAAGATTCTCTAGAAATAATTTTTTTATTGATGCTTAAAGACTACATAAAACACAATAAAACTGCTGTTCATGTAAGAAATAAAAGTGACAAGGACAGATAGATGTTATAGTTATGCTCAGTTCCTTCCATCCTTCCTCTCAATATCAGACAGCTGAAACACCTCAGAACATAGGCAGCAGATGTGTTAATTTCCTATAGACTAAGCAACTCAATATCCTTCTTTTGCAGCAGTGGGTTTTGTTCAATGATCCACTGGAGCCAGGAGAAGGTGGCTTTCCTTGGGTGACTCATCCCTCTCTCAGGAGTTGATGCTCCCACTGGAAGGAAAGCTCAGCTCCTCATGAAAGAGCTGAATTATTACAGATTGCAGCACTGTATATTAAACATGACCAACACAAAGTTCAGTGTTTCTTAATACATCAGACTGTAATTTGCAAGAACAGTCCAAAGTTATCAGACAATTAGTACTCAGGAATGTTACTAGTAATGTTCTTTTAGAGTAAAATATGTTTTTTCTACAGTTTGCTGTTGTTTTTCTAACTTAATATTCCATATAATTTCCGAACCGCTTCTACCTACCATAGCTCCAGACTGTTTTTTCTCTAACATTACATAGACCTTGAATCCTTTATACATCAAGTGAAGTTCCTGAATGATGCATGGTCTCACAGATGGTAAATGTGTAAATAAATTTAAAAAAAAATAATAAGGCTCAAATAAAGTAGTTTTAAGATAAAATACGTAGCCATTACATTTCTTTCTTCAGCTTCAATATCTTAATTGACTTTACACAGATTTCTAATGTTAATTTAGCTATTTTCAAATACAGTGCTTATGCCAAAGTTTTATATACCTGAAAAAAAATTAAGTCTATGTCAAGTAAAATAATATTATCATTTTTAAAACCTGAATGCTTAGCCAAAATTTGGAGCCCTAGAGGGTTTTTTGATTGCCTTTTCTGGATGAATAAACTGGTGATGAAGTCATGCTTCTTTGAAGCAATGCTGTCTATGTGGAATATCCTGCTTTCCTGAACAGAAGGAGAATGAACAAGCAAAATTACTTTCTTCCTTCATTGCACTTCTGAATGTCTTTTAGTGAATTTTTAGCTTGATAACTCTCCTTGAGCTATGCTACCTGTGTTTCCCTACTCGATGAATTATTTCCTTCAGTTACCAGTCTTTCAGATGTTTCTTTTCCTCAATGCCCTAGGTGATGATTTGAGTCCAGGCAATACGGCAGGTATTGTACATAACAGCCCAGAGCTCTGTCAGATGGCTGCTCCCATGTAGAGGCAACAGCCTTGGCAGTGAAACTGCTCTGCAACCCTGTAGAGGAACAGAAACCCAAATCAACGAGATTTCTGCTAACCCAGAGGCTGTGAACTGCCAGGGCTGAGCAGCTGTTCTGCTACTCCTACTAAAAGGGTATTAACCTTCAGTAGAAAGCCAAGGTCTGCACCTGAGGCTGTAGCCTCTTCAGTTTTCTTAGAAATGGTTACTGGATTTTGCAGGTGAGAGACCTCAGACATATAAGGCCTTTTCCCGGAGTAACAGCCAAGGAAATCTCTTAACTGCTTGTTAGCTGTGTATGCCTCTGTAGAGTGAGACTATTTTTCTGCTATCAGTCATGAAAATAAGTCAATAACAAACGAGATTATTTGTTCCTAACAGCTATCACAAATGAAGGATGCCTGCTTTTCTGCCCGGGTTTAAAGATATGCAGACTGATGACACCAAGCTGAGTGGTGCAGTCAACGTGTCTCAGGGATGGGAAGCCATCCGGAGGGACCTGGACAAGCTTGAGAAGTGGTACCATGTGAACCTCATGAGGTTCAGCAAGGCCAAGTGCAAGGTCCTACACCTGGGTCAGGGCAATCTCCAGTACCAGTACAGCCTGGGGGATGAAGGGATTGAGAGCAGCCCTGCCAAGAAGAACTTAGGGGTACTGGTAGATGAGAAGCTGGATATGAACCAACAATATGAGCTTGCAGCCCAGAAGGCCAAACGTCTCCCGGGCTGCATCAAAAGCAGTGTGGCCAGCAGGTCGAGGGAGGTGATTCTGCCCCCCTACCCCACTCTGGTGAGTGCCCACATGGAGTTCTGTGTCCAGCTCTGGAGCCCTCAGCACAGGAAAGACATGGAGCTGTTGGAGCGGGTCCAGAGGAGGCAACAAAAATGATCAGAGGGCTGGAGCACCTCTGCTATGAGGACAGGCTGAGAGAGTTGGGGCTGTTCAGCCTGGAGAAGAGGAGGCTCCGGGGAGACATTATTGCAGCCTATCAGTACTTAAAAGGAGCCTGTAGAAAAGATGGAGACAGGCTTTTTAGCAGGGGCTGTTGCAACAGGATAAAGGGTAATGGTTTTAAACTAGAAGTGGGTAGATTTAGACTGGATATAAGGAAAAAATTTTTTTATAATGAGGGTGGTGAAACACTGGCACATGTTGCCCCGAGAGGTGGTAGATGCCCCATCCCTGGAAACATTCATGGCCAGGTTGGACAGGGCTCTGAGCAACCTGATTGTGTTGAAGATGTCCTTGCTCACTGCAGGGGGGGGGGTGGACTAGATGAATGCTGAAGATCCCTTCAAACACAAACTATTCTATGATTTTGTGATTATATGAAACTGACCACTAAGAATAAACAGCTTCTGAAACATTCAGTAATCTAAAGTTCTTCTCTAGGAATACAAAATTTAAAATACATAATATATATCTTGTTTTCCTAGCTGTATGAAAATTACCTAATCTTGTCTCTACTAGAAAAAAAAATTAAAAAATAATATACTTGGGTTTTTTTACTTGAGATTTCTGATTGTTTTTGAGAAAATGAAGTGGTTATATCATTGCTTTTCAAGTATCTGTCAGATTTTTAGTGAATGAATAGTGAAGTTTGTCTGTAAGCAATTAAGAATGTTCAACTGCAGTTCATTATGTTTATTGAATCAATAAAATTATATTCAAATTTACTAAATTATTTAAGATCTGAACTGCCATATTTGTGAAATCATTTGAGACTGAGTTAATCCCTAACATCTTATGTCCTTTAGTGATACTGCCAGCAAAAGGAAGGCAGCTGTTGGGTTTTTTGCGTGATAGTGACTTGTTTGGACAGATATGCAGATTTTTGTAGTGTCTTAGTCAGTTATTGTATTTTCATTGTTTTAATGTTTTGCTTACATTAATCTAATTTTCCTATAGGACTTCATAATCACTATACATACCAAAATACTTAAAAAATTCTTCGTGCTTTTGAAGCCAGGAAGGAAAAGTCTCTCTCCATATCTTATTGGCAAACAGTATTGACTTACTTAAATTTTAGCTCTTCTATCAAAAGCATCTGAGGTGAAAATTGCTGTTCCCCAGATGAGCAGCTTCTAAAAAATCAAAAATGAGAAGGTTGTAAATTGATGGCTTTTACCTACAGCTTTAACATTCCAGGACAGGGTCATTCAAGGACTACCAAATGTCAGTTTCTGTCTATATCCAGACTGCAAATAAATATTGCCTTAATCTTGTAATTGTTCCAGACACATGGTAGGGAATCCTACATTTCTGTAAGAGACCTTGTATCTCTGACCTCTTTCCCAGCCATTTGCATGCAGCTGCTCTGCGCTACCACAGTTCCAGTTATGATGGCAAATAGTGTCTGGCTCGCGAAGAATCAAATCAAGAATAGTTTGCCAATGTTATCACAAGGATGTCAGTCAAATATCCCCAGTGAGGAGGCCTGGAACATGGCCCATAGATGTATATATGTTCCCAGACTTAACAGCAGGAACCACAAACAAATCTGACAGAGAAAGGGTGAAGATTATTTTTGTTTTGACGAGGAAAAATATGCAAAGACTTACAGCCACTCAGTTTTTGCTGACTTACAGCCAGAGGTACAGTCTGTTATTTCAGTGGCCTAGTCTTGCATGTACCAACCTACACTTGAGAACAAACATTCAACTACAACCTAATAGCTGGCTGTGATGTGCAGCTATTCCCTGAAACAAGACAACCCTGTGACAACATGGTTGTGCTGCAAGTGTTACACAAACCAGAGGGAAAGGCACAAACTTGGAGGCCGACCTCAAGCCAGTTATGCTCTCCTGATAGCCACAGTGTTGCCTAAAACCTAAAATGATAGCCATGTAAGAGCACTTTCATGTGCCTGTCAAAAAGGACCTGAAAAGTGCATTTTCTGGATCCTAGTCTGTTCAGGTACATAATACATACTATGTGCTTTTCCTCTCTTATTAAATCTGCCATCATCACCCAATACAGCCAATGTGAAAAAGAATATTACAATGCAGTGAGAGCTATGAAATTAAAAAAATATTGCAGTTACTTATTATTGATAAAACACTGGGAACATTTTATGCACCCAGCTACTTAAGTAAAAGTTTTAAATGTGAACTTATACGCACTTAATACCCAATTTTAAATTATTATAAAGACAAACTACCACTACCTGACTCAAAACTTTCTCCAATGTCAACTTTATTTCGTCCTGTATTAATAATATGTTTTGTTTTCAACTCCACAAAGTCTGAAAATCAGTGTAAAAAAAAAAAAAGAGGGGGTGATGTTAATAGGAAAGCTGCTTCTGGATGTCTTGGAGTCCAGCAGTCTTCTCAGATAAGTCATTGTGTATGATTGTGTACTCACATTTATTTATTAGGGAGGTGAGAGAAAGTTTAGGACTGGAGTTTGGACATGTATATTCCTTCCAGCAAAGTATACATTCACCAAAATGCTTTTCAAAGTAATATTTCTTTGTGAGATTCCTCTGAATCTGACAAAAAGAGCTGGCCAACGGTAAACTGGAAATAAAAAAGTTCATTTTGACATACTGGAATAAAATATTTTTGTTCTGGGAACTATTGCTCCATAATCAGGTTTATATATTATAAATTCTAGTTTATAAAACTTTATTGCCAAGGCTCCCATTAATCCCAAATGAAGACAGGAGAGTAGATATACCAGGTTACTTTGCCGCTCCAGCTTCTCCAGTATCCCATCTCCAGCATCAGAGGCCTTAGAAGTCCTGGGGCTTCCTCACCAGACTTGATCTTTTAACCGTCACTACTTTTCTGTTTTCGTCTTTGCTTGGGCCCTCAAACTTACTTATTTTCTCCTTATTTTCTTTTTCCTTTAGTCTTTTCCCTCCCCAGGAGGACCCTAATGTTTTGCAAGGGCTGGGCTAACACCCGGCTCAAAAAGAGTCTTCAGTAGGAACAGATGTCCAAAGCAGATGACTGGAGAACAGCAGAAGAGCAGGCAAGCATATCCAGGAATTTACAGCATAAGTGCTTCCTCTGCCAGATATAATATCTGTACATGAATTTCTGCAGTTGCTTTTTTGAAGCTATATGAATGTTAATCATTTACGTGTCTCACACCGGGGAGCTCCATACATATACCATGTGAAAGACCATCTCCCATTGTTAGTTTTTAACCAGTGTATTTTAGCTGGTGACCCTTCATTCTTAGCTGAAAGTGTCAGTAATTCTGCATCCATGCTCTACAAGACATGTACGATTCCTTCTGCATTCTCCTTCTATCACCTTTTACACTGCCTGAAGTATCTCTGATATGCTTAATGAATGCTATTTCGCATCTTTGATCATCTGCCTTCATAGCTTTTTCCATCTTTTTGTGTTTTGGGTTTTGGGGGTTTTTTGAGACATGGGGTCCAATATTTTATACAGTATTTGATCAGATTATGAAATATACTGCGCTATAATTTTTTCTGATTTCCTTTCTGTTCCTTGTAATAATTCAAAAAATACTATTTTCATTTTGACCATTAATAGGCAAGTAGTACCTTCTTTCATTCAAGATTTCATTGGGAGCTTACCTTGAACTTACATGGATATTCTAGAAGGTGGGAGAAAAAAGAATGGTAGAATTCCTTCCTCAGGCACGCTTGTCTGCTGAATGATTAAAATGGAAAATGCTGGCCTTCATTTAAGTCTTCAGAGTTTATGTCATTATAAGTAAATATATACATACACACACAATTTTTTTATGTCTAAAGAAGCACCCAAAACCCAATGCAATGGCAGAGTGTCACTTCAAGGAGGGGTGCTGCTCTTCCCATGTCTGTCAGTCTGTCTAGTCCAGTCTCAGATTCATTAAGAACACTAAGGTATATTACACATAAGAATTTCAGATCCCTAATTTTAAGGTGGAAAGGAAATAAAAAATGTGTCGCCAATTAGATGCCTCACATTAACATATACAGAAATGTTTTAGCAACTAACAGAATGTTACTTTGCTCTTCCACACAGCATCTAAAAGTCTGAAGTAAGAAAGGCAAACAACTGCACAGCAAAAGCACTCAAGCTATCCAACTACTTACTAAATAAATCACTTCAAGCAGAATTTCCCTCCTGTAGTGCTGCAGGAATTGACTTGGTCTTGGAAAACGATGTTAACATGGTGAGCTTTCACCCCCTCCAGGGCATAATTATTTACTACCTAATAAATTATCAACAGTTATCAAGTTTGTTTCCCAATAAATCCAGCCTTAGTGACTGGTAACAACAATAATACTTTGATTCAGTTCGCGTTTGAAAGACATCGCTTAGGAATACCTTAAAGTGGTCCTCATTAGTGAGCTGAAATAGAATGCCTTATGGCCCATTTACAAAGAGATAAAAACAATTATCCAGCTGCAATATAGTTCCTTCGTAGTTTCTGTTTGAGACGGCGATTTTGTGAGTAATGAGCCATTCACTGAGAGATGAGAACTAAAGAAGTCTTTCGTGAACTGTTACAAGAGAGATTAAGCCACTGGCTTTGTTTGATATTTCAAGTGTCCATATTTGTTTAATTGATTTGTATTTTTCCACACAGGCATCCTAATGTGCATTTAGAGTTTCCAGCTGAAGAATGGTATGCATACAAAGAGATTTTTAACTAACAAGCCATTTGGGTGACACATTTGGTTGTTGGTTGTTAGTTTATACACCCTGATATCCCCTGTAATATCTTTTGTGTGAGTGAATAATACCATCTTCACAAAGCATAGTGAAGAGGGATTTGGCACTGACATATACGCTATGAAAGAGGGTAGGTAATTGATTTGAATATTGGCAATCGAGAACTTAAATGTAAAAATATGTACTTAAAGTGTTCATTTTTCAATACTATTAACTACTGACCTCCTGCTGTGACCAAGACCAAGTTAATAGGGATAAAATATGGGCACCACAAATTCTGTTTTGAAGAAAACACTTGTAGTGCTTTCCACCTCAGTGGATTCTTGTGCTCATTTGGATCCAGCTCCACGAACGGTAAGGGGACCTCTCTTCCGTGACACTGAGTGCAAAATTAAGATTTATTTTTTCCCCAGCTTTCAAAATAAAAAGGCAAATCAAAAAGTTGAATGCATCTTCATAACAGTAAGCTTTGTGAATTGCAGGTGGACATTTTCTGACAGAGATTTTCTGATCTCTTTATAAACTAAAGGTATTTCTGCTACTGCTTTAAGATGTCTTAAAAAAATGAAACCACTTGCTCATAAAATCTCTAAAGCAGGAGGAAGTAGAGAGAAACTAAGCAAATAGATGTTTTCTGTATTCATGAACACACATACTGTCACCCTTAAACGACGCTATTTGCTTTGACATCTCTGGGGATCTTTGTAGGACTTCATGACAGAATAAGAGAAGTGTGGAACACCAGGTGGTTTCAGTGCATTAAATGAGATTCTGTTTAAAGCTCTGATGCGGTCACTGCAACTTTGTCAAGTCTGTGGTTTTTAGTTCATTCTTAAATAATATTAAGAAAATTAGTTTGCAACTAATTGCAGGGCCTACAAGAAAGCTGGAAAGGAACTCTTTACAAGGGCAAGTAGTGACAGGGCAAGGGGTAATGGTTTTAAACTGAAAGAGAGCAGATTTAGATTAAATATAAGAAAGAAGTTCTTTACTCTGAGGGTGGTGAGGCACTGGAACCGGTTGCCCAGAGAAGCTGTGGACAGCCCCTCCCTGGAAGTGTTCAAGGCCAGGTTGGATGAAGCTCTGAGCAACCTGGTCCAGGGGAACGCGTCCCTGCCCATGGCACGGGCTTCGAACTAGATGATCTGTAATATCCCTTCCAACCCAAACCATTCTGTGATTCTATGATTCTATGAAAAATAACTTTAAAAAATTGGAGTTCATAGATGAAAAGCATCATGTTTTGTTACTCCATTGCAGTATGTTGTAATATATTCATAATAAAAATGCAATTACAGGTATAAGAAAAAAATGTCTGACACTTTATTCATGCATTCTTTTCTTATAACCATGTTTCAAACACACTCCTGAACGACCTCAGACCTCCAGCTTGCAGCCAAAGTTGGTCAGAAACTTTTGTGCATCTAGCAAAACTCTTATTGTTTGCTTCTATGCTTCAGAAGAAAAATAATGAAGTGACTGATATGCCATACTCTAGATTTCTGCCTCACTAGCTATGTCTCATCATGCTGAAAAAATCTTAACAACATTAAGGATGAGGTACAAAGAGGAGGCAAGTGCTTCAGAAACGAAAAGGTATTTTTAGGGGAATGACACCAAACAAAACACACTGTCACCTCAAAATGGATAAGTACCAATATTATTCTTTCCATGCACAGAAGAAAAGTAATCAGGAATTGTATCATATAAACTTACTCTTCTACACTGCTGTCTAAAATATATTTAAAGGGATTTTAATGAGGATTTAAATATCCTCATTATCATATTCCAGTATATGGCTGAATCAATATAATGTAGAAAATCTGTCTTTCTGAACACAGTCCAAACACTAAGCTTTAAAATTACCTTTCAGAACACCTGTATCTGTTATTCTATCCTGGGATTCCCACTGGGATTTTTTTTTTTTTTTTTTTTGAATACTAGCT
>Ga0065711_1007504_pt1 | contig 21106 bp, 18 predicted proteins | sample Hoacrofraction12_FD_59098 | JGI IMG/M metagenome (GOLD analysis project Ga0065711, IMG submission 59098) | Hoatzin crop microbial communities from Cojedes, Venezuela - Epithelial fraction 12 v2 (version 2) | ecosystem: Host-associated > Birds > Digestive system > Esophagus > Crop | place...
AATTCAGCGAATTAGCCAAATTTTAAGTGCTAATATATATTAATATAATGTTAAATAAATTCATAACAAAATTACTCTAAATTATTTTTGTGTTAACGATTTTAACTAAAAAATTACCGAACTATTGTATAAAAAGATGAAAAAATTATTCAAAGTAATGTTTTTCGCGAGCTTGATGCTCACGACGTCAACTTTCACGTCATGTAGTAGTGACGATGATGAGAATGAAAACCAAGTTGAGGAGTCGACAAACCTCGAAGTGATGAAAACCACCATCGCCGAGTGTAATGATGCGCTCAACAAGAATTTCAACGCAAGTAATTTCAAGTCGTTCAACAAGGTTCTATCCCGTTTGCTCGACCTCTCTCTCTTCGATGACGACAATCTCCAGAAGATTCACCAGAATGCCAACTCACGCATGGCTTCCACCCTTACAGCTATCGACGATATTGATTTTGAATCGATAGAAGATGAGTACACTTATAGGATTTATACTGCTGCTAAGGGTTTAGGATACAAGTATATGGCTACTTTCCGCTTCGACCATCTGCATTTCTCTTATAATACGACAACTGAAGACTGGGATATAGATAACGACTACGACGGTGGTGTGCTTATCGAGTTCCCCGATGAGGACGGCACTCAGTGTATGGTGGAATTCACAAACAATTCAGACATTTTCGAATATCCTTTTGAGTTTACGATTTCGCAAGTCATTACGCCTGCGTCGAATTCTACAGTACTCGTCTTGGAAATGTGCGAGGACTATGATGTAGTAGCAAAGCGTGGTAACGAGACTGTTCTTGTGGGAAACGCAAAGAACTGGGTCACTGGTTCTGATGGAGAGTTCTATAGTGAGATCAATCTGAAAGTCGGCAACGTTGATGTGAAATACGGCGTGAAAGACAATACCCCAGACAACTCTTACGATACAGAGGTTGTTGTCAGCAAGGATGGTAAAAAACTTGTTACGCTCGGTATGACAACTTATTACGCTCAGTTTGAAGACCTCCTTTTCCCTCGTATCAGCACATGGAACTTCTTCGACAAGATTAAGATTGAGGGAGAGCACTCTGATGCTATAGAGGAATCTCACTTGATGATTGCTGCAGCAAAGGCAACCGACGAGTCGACCATCAACAGCTACCTCAGCCAGCTCAATGAGCTGCAGACGCTCACCGTTTACTATGGTTCAGGCATGAGTAAGACTGCCAACATGAAATGGGGCAGCGGCAAAATCTTGTCCGACAAGTACGACGTGATTCCTCTCGTGCAACTTGAGGAAGGCGGCGACTACACCTCCATCGTTCACGAGCTCAACATCGGCGATATCTCAGGTGCCCTCTCGTTCATCAATAGCTTCGACAGCAACGTAGTAACAGCCCTGCTGAATCTCTTCGCCCGCCAGGACAAATGGATTGGCGAGCAGCAGTAAAAGATAAGCGCGATGCGTTTAATCAGAAACGATAAACTGATTTGAAAGAGCTGCGAAGAGAATAAAGGAATGAAAAATTGTCGAAACACGAGAAAAAGCGGCTTTTTAAAGATTTTTTAACGGTATAAAGAGGGTGGATGCAATATTCCACCCTCTTTTGCGTTATTTTTTTGTGCGAATAAAATTAGCAGCCATAGTATCTATGATGTTGCTGGGAGCCTCGACTGCGAGAGCCCAGCAGGATGTGTCGTTCAGTCATTACTGGATGACAATGCCCTATTACAACCCCGCCGCGGTGGGAGTGGACAACAAGCTCAACGTGGTGGCAGGATACAACTACAGCTTCGCCGGTTTCGAGAACAACCCGAAGACGATGTATGCCAGCGCCGACATACCATTCTACTTCGCCAAGTCGTTTCATGGGGCGGGAGTGAACTTCATCAACGACCAAATCGGACATTTCACCCACACTCGTATCAATGTGGAGTATGCCTTCAAGCGGCGGCTCCTCGGAGGTATGATATCGGCAGGAGTGCAACTGGCTCTGCTCAGCGAGAGTTTCGACATGAGCGATTTGGAACTTATCGACAGCAGCGACCCCGTGTTCAGCGGCTCCTCGTCGATAACAGGAAGCGGGTTTGACATCGGACTCGGACTGTATTACACCCACGGCAACTGGTATGCCGGAGCCTCGATGCTGCACGCCACAGCACCCTCCATCGACCTCGGAAGTAATAATATTTATAAGGTGGCACGGTCGTATTATTTAACAGGCGGATACAATATTAAATTCAGAAATCCGTTTATAAAATTGCACACTTCGGTGTTAGGGCGCTCCGACGGCACTGCCTACAGGGGCGATCTCACGGCAAGACTCGTTTATACAAACGACAAGAAAATGATGTACGCAGGCGCGGGATACAGTCCCACCAACAGCGCTACTATATATATAGGTGGCAGCTTCCACGGCATCAACCTCGCATACAGCTACGAGATTTACACGTCGGCAATAAGCGTCGGAAACGGAAGCCACGAGCTTATGGTAAGCTACCAGACGGATATCGACTTCGCGAAAAAAGGAAAAAACAAGCACAAGAGCGTGAGGATACTTTAAAATCGCGAGCGATTTTAAAATTGACAATGGATAATGGGCTACGCCGACCTTTCTTACGCTCGGCAGAGTAAGCAAGCTTCCTTTGCCCTCGCTTAAACGAAAGGTTGACAATTGACAATTAGTTTCGCCTTACGGCGATGGCGGCAAAGCCGCGATAACGACTCTTAAGAAGAGCTTACGTGAATTTGAAAAAAACGACTCTGAAAGAGCGGTCCCGGCTGGGCCGGGTTTGTCTTGAAGCTCATAAGAAGAGCTTACGTGAATTGAAATGTATGATTAAAATGATAATATGAAAAGGTATATAGGAAAGGTGCGCGGCACCACACTCGCAATGATTTTGGCGGCAGTGATCACTACCGCCCTCACCGGATGTTTCGGCGGGAAATCAGCCACTGCCTCGGGAGGTGAGCTCACCGGGGCCAGCGGCAAATCTTTCACTGAGCCAACCCCCTACGGCATGGTATTGGTGAAAAGAGGACACCTGAAAATGGGTATCGAGAAAAAAGACAGTCTCATGGGCAAGCAGCCGCCGGTGAAAGATATCTCCGTGGATGGCTTCTGGATGGACGACACAGAGATAACAAACTCCGAGTACAGGCAGTTTGTTAGCTACGTGCGCGACTCCATTCTCCGTGAGAGGCTCGCCGACCCCGCCTACGGTGGCGATGAGACATACAAAATCACAGAAGACAAGAACGGCGACCCCGTGAAACCTCACCTCAACTGGAAAAAGGCACTGCCGAGGAAACCCAACGAGGATGAGCAGAGAGCCATCGAGAGCCTCTACACCTACAACCCCGTGACAGGAGAGAAAATGCTCGACGCAAGTCAGTTGAACTACCGCTATGAGTTCTACGACTACACAGCAGCCGCCCTCCGCCGCAACCGCCTCAACCCCGAGGAGAGAGTGCTCAACACCGACATCACCGTTGACCCCAACGAGGTGGTGATGATCAGTAAGGACACAGCGTATATCGACGACGAGGGAAGAATCGTGAGAGAGACCATCAACCGTCCGCTCTCAGGCCCTTGGGACTTCCTCCACACATATATAGTGAATGTGTATCCCGACACCACCTGCTGGGTGAACGACTTCAAAAACTCTGACAATGAGACATATATGAGGCAGTATTTCTCCAACCCGGCATACAACGACTACCCCGTGGTGGGAGTTACATGGGAGCAGGCAAACGCCTTCTGCGCATGGAGAACCGAATACTTGCTTAGAGGCCTCGGACCATCGGCAAGGTTCGTGCAGAGATACCGCCTGCCGACAGAGGCCGAGTGGGAGTATGCCGCAAGAGGCAAGGACGGCACAGAGTTCCCGTGGGAAAACGAGGACATGAAATCGGGAAGAGGATGCTACTATGCCAACTTCAAACCCGACAGAGGCGACTACACCCAAGACGGCAACCTTATTACAAGTAAGGTGGGCATCTACTCCGCCAACAGCAACGGGCTCTACGACATGGCCGGCAACGTGGCAGAATGGACATCGACTGTGTATGTCGAGTCGGGAGTGGAGGCAATGAACGACATCAACCCGCAGCTCTCATACAAGGCAGCACTCGAAGACCCCTACAGGCTCAAGAAAAAGAGCGTGAGAGGCGGCTCATGGAAAGACCCCGAGTCGTTTATCAGAAGCGCATGGAGAACTTACGAGTACCAGAACCAGCCGCGCTCATACATAGGATTCAGATGCGTGAGAAGTCTCGCAAATACGATAAGCAGTAAAACTAAAGTCAAGAAAGGGAAGAAAAAATGACAAGATACAGTAAACTGAACATCATCTACAGGCTCCAGAAATGGCTCGACAGCGTGCCGGGGCAGACATTCCTCAACTACGCATACAGCTGGGGTGCATCAATCGTGATCCTTGGTACACTGTTTAAACTCACCCACCTCCCGGGTGCCAACCTGATGCTCTACATCGGTATGGGCACCGAGGTCGTAGTGTTCTTCATCTCAGCCTTCGACCGTCCCTTCGACAAGACTGCCGACGGCATGGACCTCGCCACGACCACAGAGATAGAGAATGAACTCTTCGGAGAAGAGGGCGAAGGAGAGGCTGCCGATGGCGAAACCAACGGGGAAGACACTCTCGAACCCGAGACAGCGACCCAACAAGGCTACGGCCCGGGCGGAACGATTATCATCGGCGGTGGAGGTCAGGCGGTAGCAGGTACTGCATCCGAAGGCATGGCAGCGGCATTCACAGGAGAATGCATCGCAGCCGACGGACAGCCCCTGCAAGGAGTGGCTGTGCAAGGCTCGCCGGCGTGGCTCCAGCAACAGCAGGAGGTGTCGCCGGAAATGGCAGAGGCCACAGAGGGATATGTGGAGGAACTCAAAAAACTCACCGAGATGCTCTCGAAAGTGTCAGACCAAAGCGAAAGACTCACTCGCGACTCCGAAGAGATGGAAAACCTCAACCGCACACTCACTGGTATTTGCAAGATATACGAGATGCAGCTTAAGGGAGCAAGCCAGCAGGTGGGCACCATCGACCAGATTAACGAGCAGACACGTAAGATGGCCGGACAGATAGAGCAACTCAACAGAATTTACGCAAGAATGATTGAGGCTATGACGGTGAACATGAGAGCAGCAGCACCGGGAGCCGCAATAACAACTAACGAGGAGTAACATGGCTATAAAGAAAAGACCCGTATCACCGCGCCAGAAGATGATCAACCTTATGTACGTCGTCCTCATGGCCATGCTGGCACTCAACGTGTCAACAGAGGTGCTCAACGGTTTCTCGATAGTGGAAGAAGGACTCAGGCGCTCAACCACAAACACGGCAAAGGAAAACAATGCCATCTATGAGGCCTTGGACCTGCAGATGCAGGCAAACCCCGCCAAGACAAGACCGTGGTTTGAGAAGGCACAGCAGGTGAGGCGGATGAGCGACTCGCTCTACAACCTTGCCATGGATCTCAAAGAGGCGATAGTCAAAGAGGCCGACGGAGAGGAAGGCGATGTGAAAAACATCATCAACCGCGAGAGCCTTGAGGCCGCCAACCAGGTGATGCTCGCACCGGGAAGAGGCAGAGGACAGGAGCTTTGCGACGCCATCAACTCCTTCAGGACAAGAATCACGGAGATGATTACCGACAGGAAACAAAAGGCAATCATAAACAATAACTTCTCAACACAACCGCCCGCCGACGCAATGACGATGGGAAAAAACTGGCAGGAGTATATGTTTGAGGACATGCCCGTGGCAGCAGCAGTAACACTGCTCACCAAACTCCAGAACGACGTGAGGTATGCAGAGGGAGAGGTGCTGCACAACTTGGCGAAAAACGTTGACGTGAAGGATATCAGGGTAAACCAGCTCAACGCATACGTGATACCTAACGCACAGACGATAGTGAGCGGAGGACAGTTCCAAGCTCGCATCGTGATGGCAGCCATCGACACCACACAACAGCCAAGGATATTCATCGGAGGCAGAGAGGTGCAGTTGAGAGACAACATGTACTCCGTTACGACAAGCAAGACCGGAGACTTCACGCTCTCGGGATATATCACGATGGAAAACGGCGACGGCGAAGAGGTGAGAAGGGACTTCTCACAGAAATATACCGTCGTGGCACCGAGCGCAACAGTGAGCGCCGACCTTATGAACATGCTCTACGCCGGATACAACAACCCTATCAGCGTCAGCGTGCCGGGAGTGCCGCTCAACCAGGTGTCGGCATCCATCAGCGGAGGCTCACTCCAACAGACCGGACCGGGAAAATATATCGCAAAACCCGCAAAAGTGGGGCAAGACGTGAAAATCAGCGTCATCAGCAACGCGCACGGAAGGGCACAGACAATGGGAGAATTCACTTTCAGAGTAAGAAAACTCCCCGACCCGACACCGTATATAACATTCGGAACAAACAGATACAAGGGAGGAGCGCTCTCGAAACAACAGCTCATGGAGGTGAGTACACTTTCAGCGGCCATCGACGACGGACTCCTCGACATACCATTCAAAGTGCAGAGCTTCGAAACCGTGTTCTTCGACAACATGGGAAACGCAGTGCCGCAGGCAAGCGACGGAGCTAACTTCTCCACAAGGCAGAAAGAGCTGTTCAGAAAACTATCAAGAAACAAACGCTTCTATATCTCAAGGGTGAAAGCAATAGGACCCGACGGGATATCAAGACAGCTCAATACGGCGATGGAGGTGATAGTAAAATAAAGCTCCGCTTTATTTTACAGTGAGAGGTGGCATCGGCGAGCCGATGCAGTGAGAGGTGGCACGGCAAGCCGTGCAGTAAGCACTCCGCAAGGAGCGGTCCCGGCTGGGCCGGGTTATTCATAAAAAACCTTTATCAAGGTGCAGGTTTGAAATTGTAATTTATATTATAATAATATGAGAAAGATTTTTGTATTGATGATAATAGCGGCTATGGCCTCCGCCACGGCAATGGCACAGCCGAAGAAGTCGAGGGTGCAGACGCAGAACAAGACTGCTGCGACGACCCAGAAGAAAGGCTCCTCCACCAGGCTTACACAAAGAGCCAGGATGGAATTCCCCGTGGCAGAGACAATGCCCGACGAGGTGGTGTGGAGAAGAGACATCTACCGTGAACTCGACCTCACACAAAACGAGAATGCCGGACTCTACTACCCCGTGGAGCCGCAAGGCAAGCAGATGAACCTCTTCACCTATATCTTCAAACTCGCACTGGCAGGATACGTGCCGGTGTATGAATACTCCATCGACGGAAACGAGTCGTTTGAGGCTTCAGCAAAGCTCAAATTCAAGTCGTTCTTGGACAACTATCACGTGTTCTACGAGACCAAGGACGGCAAGATAAGGGTGGACAACAGCGACATTCCCTCGCCCGAGGTGAAGGCTTACTATATCAAGGAGAGCAGCTACTTCGACCAGAGCGCAAGCGAATTCCACACACAGGTGCTCGCCCTCTGCCCGATAATGATGCGACAGGATGACTTCGGCGACACAGAGGCAAAATACCCGCTCTTCTGGGTGAAATACTCCGACCTCGCACCCTTCCTGAACCGTCAGACAATCATGACGAGCAACCTCAACAACGCCGCCACGATGAGTCTCGACGACTATTTCACAATGAACAAATACAAGGGAAAAATCTACAAGACAAACAATATGCTCGGACAGACGCTCGCACAATACTGTCCCACCGACTCTGCCATGGCCAAGGAACAGCGCAGAATAGAGGCTGAGCTCAAAGCCTTCGAAGAGCAAATGTGGGGAGACCAGCAGAGAAAAGACTCGCTCGACAGCATCGCCGCAGCATCGAAAGACGTGAAGACCAAGAAAGCGAAGAAATCACGCCGCTCTTCATCAGCATCGAAAAAGAGCTCCGGCTCAAACGCTTCCTCTGGCTCATCAGCAGCAAGAGTTTCTGTTAGAAGACAAAGACATTAAAAAAAGACATTATGACAAATAAAACCTTGAAAGAGGCTCTTGCAAAATTCTATTTTGATAAAATAGATGAAGAAACAAGTGCTCTTTGGGAAAAAGGTGTTATTTCACTTGAAAAACTTGAGGAAATAAAACATTCACATTTAAGAGCTTCAACAGGAAAGTAAAATGATTTATGCCGAGGTGATTTTGCCGGTGCCGGTGCAGGCAACATTCACTTATCTGATACCACAGGCAATGCAAAGCGTATTGCAGCCGGGAATGAGGGTCGTGGTGCCCTTTGGAAAGGCAAAGCAGTATGTGGGGGTGGTGAGCAGCCTCCACAATGAAAAACCAAAAGGATACAATGTGAAAGAGATAGCTATGGCCTTAGATGCACAACCCGTGGTGACGGACGTGCAGCTAAGGCTTTGGCATTGGATAGCAGACTATTACATGGCCCCCATAGGCGACGTGTTTAAGGCAGCACTCCCCTCGGCGATGAAAACGGCAGGAGGATACAAACCGAAAACCGACACTTATATCACCATAGCCCCGAAATTCGCCGCCGACCAAGGCCTCGGCATCGCACTCGATATGGTGAAGGCGGCAAGACAACAGTTGCAAGCCCTGAATTGTTTCCTCTCGATGTCGGGATGGAAAGAGGGCAGGGCGCAGGAGGAGGTGAGCCGCGAGGCCCTGCTCAACGAATGCCACTGTTCGGCAGCGATAGTGAGAAACCTTATCGACAGAGGCATACTCGTAACATACGAGAAAGAGACGGGAAGACTGAACAAAGGATACGACGCATACAAAAACCTAAGCTCGCTGAATGAATACCAGCAGCAAGCCTTCGACAGCATAAAACAACAGTGGCAGACGAAAAACACGGTGCTGCTCCACGGTGTAACATCGAGCGGAAAAACGGAGATTTACCTCCACCTGATACAGGAGGCCATCGACAAAGGGCAGCAAGTGCTATACCTCCTGCCCGAAATAGCCCTTACCGTGCAGATGACCGAAAGGCTCAAGGCCGTGCTCGGTAAACGCATAGGTATCTACCACTCACGCTATTCCGACCAGGAGAGGGCGGAAATATGGCTCAAACAACTCTCGGAAGAGCCATACGACGTAATCCTCGGAGCCAGGAGCGCGGTGTTCCTCCCGATGCCGCGCCTCGGACTGATAATTATCGACGAGGAACACGAGACATCGTTTAAACAACAGGAGCCGACACCACGATACCACGCACGAAGCACCGCGATAATGCTCGCCGCAATGACAGGGGCAAAAACGCTACTCGGCACCGCGACACCGAGCATAGAGACGTATCACAACGCACTGACAGGAAAGTTCGGACTCGTGAAACTCACACACCGTTTCCAAGACCTGCAGCTACCCGACATAGAGATTATCGACGTGAAAGACCTGCGGCGCAGGAAGATAATGACCGGCATCCTCGCACCGGCTCTCGTGAAAGAAATCCGTGAGGCCATCGACAACGGACAGCAGGCGATTCTCTTCCAAAACAGAAGAGGCTTCGCGCCTGTGATAGAGTGCAAGGAATGCGGTTGGACACCCCATTGCAACCGTTGCGACGTGCCGCTGACATACCACCGCCAGGCAGGGATGCTCTCATGCCACTATTGTGGAAACATGTATCCATTGCCTGAGAACTGTCCCAACTGCGGCAGCCACAGACTGCACGACAAAGGCACGGGAACGGAGAAAATAGAAGAAAAGGTGGCGCAACTGCTGCCCGACGCGAAGATAGCGCGCATGGACTTCGACACCACCCGCACGCAAAACGCATACGAAAGGATTATCAGCGACTTCTCGCAAGGGAAGACGAACGTGCTGATAGGCACGCAGATGATTAGCAAAGGGCTCGACTTCGACCATGTCAGAGTGGTGGGAATAATCGATGCCGACACGATGATCAACATGCCCGACTTCAGGGCTTACGAGCATGCATTCACGATGCTCACACAGGTGAGCGGAAGAGCCGGAAGAAAAGGAAGCCAAGGGAAGGTGATGCTGCAAACACGCAATAAAGACCTGCCGCTGATAGCGCAGATAAAAAACAATGACTACGAGGCTTACTATAAACAGCAGGAACAAGAAAGGCGCGACTTCCAATATCCGCCATTCTGCAACCTTATATATATTTACTTGAGGCATTCCAACGAGGGCACCGTGGACCGCGCCGCGCTGATGATGGGGCAGATGCTGATGCAAGTCCTCGGGCAGAGAGTGCTTGGACCCGACAAACCGGCAGTGGGGAAAGTGAAAAACCAATTCATCAGGAAAATAGTGATTAAAGCAGAGCCGACACTCAACCGTAAATGGCTCAGGCAGCAACTGTATAACGCGGGAAAGAATATCGGGGCAATGAGGAATTTCACTACAGTGCAAGTGTTTTTCGACGTGGACCCGTATTAATTGACAATTGACAATTGACAATTAGTATCGCCGAAACGGCGATAGCGGCTCCGCCGCAAAGCTCTCCGCAGGAGCTGCCCCGACTGGGTCGGGTTATTCATAAAAACCAAATTAAAAAATCCCAGTGGCGGCACAATAAAAGCTCTCCGCAGGAGCTGCCCCGACTGGGTCGGGTTATTCATAAAAACCAAATTAAAAAATCCCAGTGGCGGAGCCGCTGGGATTTTTATGGGGTAGGCAAGGGCTTAGAAGAAATAAGCGAGGCCTATTTGCCAAGTGTTTGACTTTCCTGTGAAGGCTTTGCCGGCAGTATTGAGTACTGTTGCTTCACCAGTCTTGCCGCAAGCGATATTGTAGTTGGCGGTAACTTGAATATGTGAGATAACTGTTACGCCAAGACCCACGTTCCAGCTGAAGTTGGATGACTTGGCTGTCCACTGCGATACATTTGACCACAACGATGTAGTCTTGTCGCCAAGGTTGAAAGCGAACTGCGGACCAGTGAAGAGGAAGATGTTGGCCATGTCGCCCAAACCAACGCCATAACGCACGTTGATAGGAATAGCCAGTTGCTGCTGTTTAATGGTCTCCTCTGAAACGCCATTGCTAACCTTTGATGATTTCTGCTCATAAAGCACAGAACCGTCAACACCGAGGCCTACAATAGGAAGGCTGAACTTCACTGTGGGACCAACGAAGAAACCACAACGGTTGGAAGAGGACACTACATCCTCGCTGATTGATAACTTAGAGATATCAAGACCTCCTTTAATACCGAATTTCACTTGTGCACTTGCCGGCATTGCCATAAGAGCAGCGGCAAATAAAATACCGAAAAACTTTTTCATTGCAATTCTATTTTTAATAAATAATATTATCGTAAAATTCCCATTTGGGGATAACCCTGTCAGAGGGTCATTTAGTCTAACCCGACCCAGCCTGTGCGACTGCGTCGCAATGGAGAATGAAAAATGGATAATGGATAATTACGGCGAAGCCGTCATCGCCGTAAGGCGATATAATTCTCAATTCTCAATTCTCAACTGGAAGTAGTCGGGGCAGCTCCTTGCGGAGGGCTTTTGCGAACGAAGTTCGCTTAATTGTCAATTATCAATTGTCAATTGTCAATTGGAAGAATCCGGCTCGGCTTCTTCCATCCTATCTTCCACGTTGTCTCCTTGTGTTGGTGAGAGTGCCTCGTCGAAGTTGGTGATGCCAGCTTTCACGAGGATGTTGTACCACTGTATGAGTTTGCGGATGTCGCTGTCTCTCACTCTGTCGCGGTCGAAGTTGGGGAGCACTTTTGCGAAATACTCCTTGAGTTCTTTGCTTGACGCTTTGTTGTGTGAAATCTTTGTTACTTTCGACTCCTCTATTTTCCCCATGCTTGTGAGCACGTCTTTCAGAGGCACGTCATCGCCGTCGGTGTACATGGCGATGTCGCCGAGGCTTATCACCTTGTCGTTGGCGAACACTGGCATACGGCGGTGTGTTTCATCGAGTGCTTCCACGATGAGGTTTGATTTGCTGCGTGTGAGCAGTTTGTAGAGACCGGGCTTGCCGGTAACGGATAAAATTGTTGTTTGCATAATTGTTTTCTTTTTACTGTTGTTATCGCAGAGCAACTGGTCTATTTGTTTTTCCAAGTCGCTGCTGCCGTCGTTTGTTATTTCTATATCACTTTTTCTTACTGTCTCTTCCTGTGGCATCTGTGCGTCGATCCACTGTGCCGCCTTTTCACGGCTGATATTGTCGCGCTTCATCACCCTTTCTATTCTCACTTCCCTCGGGGCGGTTACGCATACCACCCGGTCGAGGTCGATGAGGCGGTTGAAGCCGCTCTCGAAGAGTATCGCGCTCTCTATCCAGTCGTTGCCGCTTTGGCGGAATGCCTCCGCTACTGCCGGATGCACGATATGGTTGATGGCGAGCTTGTTGGCTTCCGATGCCAAGAGGAACTGCGACACGCGGGCTTTGTCTAAACTGCCGTCGGCACGATAGGTGCCAGGACCGATAAGACGGGTGAGCTGTTCTATCACCTCCTTGTCGTGGCGCATGATTCTCTTTGCCTCCTTGTCGCAGTCGAAGACCTCCATGCCTCTTTTCCGCAACAGGTCAGCCACATAGCTTTTGCCGCTTCCTATGCCCCCTGTGATAGCTGTTTTCATCATTTCTTAACCGGAATATGATTCAGGGTTGGAGCTACGGTGTCGATGGTCTCTATCAGGTAGTCCACGCTGTCTTGTTGCAGTTCTGCCCTGTTGATGCCGTCGGGGAGACTGAAGATTTTAACCTTGCATTTTCTTTCCGGCTTGTTTTTGATGTCGTTGTAGTCCACCACGATGTCGAAATTGGAAGGGCTGAGTTTTTTGAAATACTTTGCTCCGGTGGTGAGTTTCACCTTTACTTTCGACGGGAAAGTCTTTAAGATTTTCCCCTCGGGCGTGTTCGTGCATCTTATTGGCACTACCATATATTCCTCCGTGAGGATGTCGGTGAAGATAGTTAGTTTCACTTTCTCCGGTGTGAAGCGCATATTTTGCCCCGGTGCCAATCTTGCCTCTGTTATGAGGGTGTCGATAACATCCTTGATGTCGAGCTCAACGGTATTTGCCTCGGTGATGTTGTCTATTCCCTCGATAGGCGCGAACACCACCACGCTGTCGGGCTCAATGATAATTTTTGTGATGTAATGGCTCTCTTCCGGCAGTATTTCGCCTTTGATTTTCACCGGTATGTTTTTCTCATCACCCAAGGAGTATCTGTATGACAGTTCGGAGGGCGAGATGCTTATTTGTCCTCCCGAGCCGATGGCTCCGAGCATTTTCTTCACCTGTTTCAACATTTCCGACGCTGTCAGATGTCCGATGTCATTGCCTTTGGAGGTAGTGGTGTAATTCACAATCACCGTGCCGAGCTGTTTGCGCATCATCAGGCTGTAAACAGCAAAGCCGCGGTCTTTCACCGTTACTTTCACTGTGTCGATGAGCCCCATCACCACCTCGTTTTTAGGCACGTTAATGATTTTCACCGGCACCTTGAACTCATACTCGGCGGTTTCATACATTACAGTAAGCGACCAGAAGACGAATGAGATGATGAGGCACACGATAAAGATGAGGGGCTCTTTATATCCTTTTTTGTTTATGAAGCCTCTCAAGCGTTCTTTTGTGTCACTCCACCATTTTCCCGGCATTGGAGCGGGTTATTTTTGCGGTGTTTGAGCAGTGGCGGGACTCTGGAACACGTAGTTCCTGTCAACTTTGATAGTTACGCCTTTTGCTATTTCCAGCTCCACCGTGTTGTCCTCCATGTTGATACGTTTCACTGTGCCGTGCACACCTCCGCCTGTTACCACTTGTGAGCCTTCGGCGAGTGAGTTTTGGAAATTACGTATCTCTTTCTGTCTCTTCTGTTGCGGCCTGATCATAAAGAAGTACATGATTACGAAGAGCAGTACCATCATAATGAGGAAACTGCCCATTCCGTTTTGTCCGGATGCTGCTGCGCCGTCTTGTGCAGCCAAGATTAATGTTTGCATAATTCTATGATTTTAAAGTTTATAATGTCTCTTCTTCATCGTCATCCTCGGCTGAAGTGTCCCTTTCGGTGTTATTGCCGGTCATGACTTTTTTCAGTTTCTTATTGTTGATGAGCGTATGCGCGATGTTATCGAGCATGGCGTTCACATATCCCCCGCTTTGCGGTGTGCTGTATATTTTCGCCATGTCCACAAACTCATTTATTGTTACTTGTACGGGGATTGAGGGAAACGTCATCATCTCTGCGATGGCGATTTGCATTAGCACCACGTCCATGAATGCCAGGCGGTTGAAATCCCAGTTGCGCGACGCCTCGGAGATATACTGCTGGTATTCCTTGGCGTTGATGATGGTGGCCCGGAGCAGTCGGCGCGCGAAGTCACGGTCTTCCGGCTCGTCGAATTGCGGCAGCAGCTCCTGTTTGGCCTTGTTGGCCGGGTTGAACTTCTTTATTGTCTTTAGCACGAAGGAGTCCACGATTTCCCTGTCGCCGTTCCAATAGAGGTTCATTTCCTCCAATGCCTCGTCGATGTCGCTGTTGTCGGCGATAATGGTCTTGTATGCTTTTCTCCACAATTCCCTGTCGCTCTCATAGTCGTCGTTGTCGCTGTCGATATAGTCTTTATAGAACTGCGACGACACTATTTGGAGGTACACCTTATTAACTATGTCGTGGTTGTCGTTCCACGAGAGGGCGTTGTCTTGCAAATATTCCGCCAGCTGGTCGTTTTCTTCCAACTGCATAGCGAAGCGGTTGTTGACAAATTTCCCTGAGGGCAGCTCTCTGCCTTCTCTCTTTGCCCTTGCCGTCTCTATGTCGTAGTATTTTCCGGCCTCTTCAGTTACAGCGGCGATGAGTGCGAGCATATAGTTGTAAAGGCCGTATGCCTTCGCTAAGCTCTCGTCGAGTTCTGTCTCGATGGCCACCATACTGTTTTCCTCTCTTCCTTCTCCTTTCATATAATAAGAGTAGGTGAGTTGTACCACTTTCCCCCTTATAAGATCTCTGTTAACCATTGTCTGTTTATTACATTGTATGAAAAACGTTGCAAATTTACGTCTTTTTTTTCATTTTCTTCTCTTTTCTTCGGAAAAAAGCACTTTTTTTGGTCTTTTTTTTCGATTTCCTTGTTATTTTCGGAAAAAAAGCGTACCTTTGCAGCCGCTTTTCGTGTGATGGCGAATTAAGCGTAGTATAAACTTAATTTAGAGTAACACATCAAATTATGAAAGAGATTGAAGTAAAAGGTCAGAAACGTACTGACACTGGCAAGAAAGCATCCAAGCTCTTGCGCAAAGAGGGTATGATTCCCTGCAACCTGTATGGTGAGAAGAAAGATGGCAACGGTGCACCCGAGGCCTTGGCGTTCGCTTGCTCTATGAGCGACTTGCGCAAAGTGGTTTACACACCCCATATCTATGTGGTGAAACTCGTTATCGACGGTGAGGTACACACAGCAGTGATGAAAGAGCTGCAGTTCCACCCCGTTACCGACGCACTTCTGCACATCGACTTCTATGAGGTTAACGACCAGAAACCTATCACTATCGGTATTCCTGTGAAACTCAACGGTTTGGCACAAGGTGTGCGTGATGGTGGCCGCTTGAACCTCGTGGTTCGCAAAATCAATGTTACCGCTCCTTATCAGCAGATTCCTGAGACACTCGATATCGACGTTACCAGCTTGCAGCTCGGCAAGAGCATCAAGGTGGGCGAGCTGAGCTTCGAAGGTCTTGAGATTGCTACCAGCCCTGAGGTTGTGGTTTGCTCAGTGAAGAGCACACGTAACTCACGTAGCGCCGCTTCTGCCGCTGAGGGTGAAGAGGCAGCTCCCGCAGCAGAGTAATAGAAAATGGATAAATTTCTTATTGTTGGGTTGGGCAACCCAGGCGATGAATACGCCGATACCCGGCACAACACAGGCTATATGGTATTGGACGCTTTTGCTAAAGCGTCCAATATTGTTTTCGACGACCGTCGCTACGGGTATGTGGCTTCCACGTCGATTAAGGGCAGGAAAGTGTTCTTGCTCAAACCCACCACGTTTATGAACCTCAGTGGCAATGCCGTGAGATACTGGCTCAACAAGGAGAACATCGACGAGAAGAGGATGCTCGTGGTGGTTGACGACCTCTCCTTGCCCCTTGGCACGATGAGGCTGAAAGCCTCCGGCAGCAATGGCGGCCACAACGGGCTTGGAAATATACAGAGCGTGCTTGGCACCCAGGACTACGCACGCCTTCGTGTGGGCATCGGCAACGGTTTCCCTCGCGGCGGACAAATCGACTATGTGTTGGGCAGTTTCGATGAGGAGGAGCGTGCCACTCTGAAACCGGTCATCGACACTTGCGGAGAGATTATCAAGAGTTTTGTGCTCGCAGGCATTGACGTCACTATGAATCAGTTCAATTCCAAGCATCCTAAAAAAGAGTCAGATGGAAACAGCAAGGATTGACAAGTGGCTTTGGGCAGCGAGGATTTATAAGACTCGCAGCATTGCCGCCGACGCCTGCAAGAACGGGCGAGTGACTATCGACGGAGTGAATGTGAAACCCTCGCATACCATTAAGGCCGGGGTGGTGGTGAGTGTGCGCAAACCGCCTGTAACTTATTCTTTCAAGGTTTTGAAATGTATTGAGCAGAGGGTGGGGGCTAAGCTCTTGCCAGAGGTATATGAGAATGTTACCGACCCGAAGCAGTACGAGATACTCGAAATGAGCCGCATCAGCGGTTTCGTCAACCGCGCCCGTGGCACCGGCCGCCCCACAAAGAAGGACCGTCGCGAAATGGACGCTTTCGTCGAGCCGGCACTTTTCGGTTTCGATGACGACGACGACTTCGACGATTTTGACGAAGAGGCGTAAATCTCCATTATCCATTATTATGTATTGGTTTGTATTTTGTAAATCAGAGTTGCTGTTGCTTAAGAACAGCGATGGCAGTTATACTGTTCCTCAAGGTGATGAGGCTCCGACGAAGCTTCAAGCTTGGATCCACGTGCACCATATTTCCCCTATGGCCGACGGCACGGAAGTGAGGACATACCGTATTGAAAATCCAAATGAGAAGCCGGAGGGCATGGAGTTTTGTCCGCTTAGGGCATCCTATAGCCGCCTGCCATTGGAGCTATATTTGAAAGCCGGCAAGTGCAATGAAATACTTTATTGGGATTTCAACACCCGTTTCTGCGGAGTTTGCGGCGGTCAGATGAAGATGCACACCGACATCTCAAAGCGTTGTGAAGAATGCGGCAAAGAGGTATGGCCGCAGCTTGCCACCGCCGTGATTGTGCTTATTCACCGTGGTGATGAGATACTGCTCGTGCATGCGAATAATTTCCGTGGTCCGTTCTACGGACTGGTCGCCGGTTTTGTGGAAACAGGCGAGACGCTTGAGGAGGCAGTGAGGCGTGAGGTTAAGGAAGAAGTGGGATTGGAAATAAAGAACCTGAAATATTTCGGCAGTCAGCCATGGCCATACCCCAGCGGTTTGATGGTGGGCTTCAATGCCGAATATGCAGGAGGCGAGATAAAACTCCAGCGCGAGGAACTCTCCGATGGAGGATGGTACAGTCGCGACAACTTGCCCCAAATACCCGAGAAGCTGTCGATAGCCCGCAAACTTATCGACAACTGGCTTGAGGGTGGTGAAAACTAATGTGGTTATAATATAATAATGTGGTTATAATATAATAATGTGTGGTTATGGATAAGACAGTTCGAACGCTTAGAATCATATTTTTCGGCGGTATTGCCATTGCTGCCGTTATTGTAATTGCTTTTGAGTGCTGCTTGTTGCCCGAGGGCGGTTTGTCGGATAATAAGGAGGCGGAATTTTTGTTCTCTTGCTTTATGATATTGGCATCGTTGGCGGCTATCCCTGTAGCTTTAAAACTCTTTAAGTTCTCTTTTGTTGATAAGGAACTGCATGGCGACCGCGTTGAGGCTCCGTCAAAACTTTGCAAATGGGGTACTTTCCGTATGCTGATGCTCTTGGCACCCCTTATTGCCGATGTGCTGTTGTATTATGTGTTTATGAGAGCATCTTTCGGCTACCTTGCCATATTGCTCCTACTCTCCTTGCCTTTCGTATGGCCATCACGCCAAAGATGCGAGGCGGAGGTCGGGAATTAAAAAAAGTGCATAAAATGTCGCTTTTTCCCATTCATTTCTTGCATAATTGGGAAAAAGTATGTACTGTTGCAAAAAAAATTGAAGATTTGCCTCTGTCCTGAAATCAGCGGAGGATGGGAAATATTGATTGCAATACTAAAGAATTATAAATTACCTTTGCAGAGCGTTGTATGCATAAATAAAAATGAGATAAAATATGGAAAGAATTTACTCTAAAACAAAGTTTTTTGGAGCAATGCTGCTCCTTATGTTGCTGGCCTTAGCGCCTGGCAAGGCTATGGCAGATGATGATTTGTCATCATATTATTATTACACGACAGAAGATGGCACAGCAAAGCAATTATCCACTTTAAGTGGCTATTCTTTCGCGAAGGTGGAGTCTTCGACCACAACCTTTTCTGACAACACCGTGTATGTGGTTACTGAAGACAGCATAGCAATCAGCGACCGCATCACTTGCGGAGCAGGCGTTATCTTGGTATTACTCGACGGTAAAAAGATGAATGCCCAAAGCGGTATAACGGTTGAGGGCGAAAGTTCTATTACCATTACATCAGGTGGCAGTTCTGAGACGATAGCAGGAACGGGGTATCTATTCGCCACCACAAAAAAAGATGACAAAAGAGGTTCTTTTATGGATGCTGGCATCGGCGGAACATACATGCATGGCGCAGGTTCAATCACCATCAATGGAGGAACAGTAACGGCTTGCTCGGCAAATGAAAGTGTAGGTTATGGCGCAGGCATCGGAGGAGGAAGATCCGGCTCTGGCGGCACTATCACCATCAATGGTGGAACAGTAACGGCTTACTCGTCGAATAGCGGTTCAGGTTATGGCGCAGGCATTGGAGGAGGATGCGAAGGCTTCGGCGGCACTCTCACTATCACCATCAATGGTGGAACAGTAACGGCTCGCTCGTCGAATAGCGGTTCAGGTTATGGAGCAGGCATCGGAGGAGGAGATTTTGGTTCTGGCGGCACTATCACAATTAATGGTGGAACAGTAACGGCTCGCTCGGGGAAAGACGGTGGTGGCGCAGGCATCGGAGGAGGAAGATCCGGCTCTGGCGGCACTATCACCATCAATGATGGAACAGTAACGGCTTGCTCGGCGAATGAAGGTGAAGGCTATGCCGCCGGCATTGGAGGAGGAAGTTCCGGCTCCGGCGGCACTATCACCATCTATGGTGGAACAGTAACGGCTTGCTCGGCAAATGAAAGTGTAGGTTATGGCGCCGGCATTGGAGGAGGATTATATGGCTCCGGCGACACTATCACCATCTATGGTGGAAAAGTAACGGCTTGCTCGTCGAATAAAGGTGATGGTGTTGGCGCTGGTATCGGAGCAGGGAGTGACGAATCTGGCGGAACACTAAGCATCTTAGGACAAGCAGTAGTTGAGGCAAAAGGAACCCAAGCTATTAAATGCGACGAAGCTAAAGCGTCTGTCGATGGTCTGACATTAAAAGTTGAGTATGATAAAGAAGAATGCCTTCAATCAGGGGAAGTGAATCTGCTTAATTTTAATGATGGCAAATCCTTGTCGAATTATAAATATGCAAAAATCACTTTTGCCGAAAAGTTTTATTCTATAGATTTCATCGATAGCAACAGCATTGTGAAAACCCGTTATGTCTTGCCGAATTCTGACGTCAAATCTTACGAGTACACGAAAGAAGGATATGCCTTTGACGGATGGTGTACAGATGCTGAACTTAAAAATCTTTACGATTTCGACACTCCTGTTACCGCTGATATAAAACTCTACGCAAATATGTCAAAATTGCTGACTGTGACATTTAAGGATGGTGATACAGTGGTAAATGAACAAACTGTCCATAAAGACAGTACTGCAACTTCATACCAGTACGAGAAGGAGGGATATAATTTTATAGTATGGTGTACAAATGCCGATTTAACAAAGGAATTCGATTTCAGCGGAGGAGTAACTTGCGACACAACGTTGTACGCAAAGTTGGACCCGTATAAATATACCGTAATTTATACGGTGAATGATAGCGTGATGCGAATCCTGAATGCAGAATACGACAAACCATTCTCTTTAAAGACTCCTACGAAGGATGGCTACACCTTCGCCGGCTGGACTGCATCAGAAGTGGATGATGCAGCAATGAGCGGCACTTCAGAGGATAATCTCACAAGTTGGGATGGAACAACCACAACGAACTCCTATTTCATGAATATAACTAAGGAGGAAGGAGCGAAAGTGTTATTCACTGCAGAATGGAATGAGGGAGGCAGTTCTTCGGAAGGCGATGACGATGATGAGGGCGAGAAGTCGTTCGACCTCACTGTCAGCTCATACGGCGTGGCAACGATGTATCTTGATTATGCGGTGAAGATACCATACGATGAATACGATAAACTGCTTGCAGTGGGATATGTGTGCGACGTTACGGATGACGAGATGGTTTTGAAGCGTCTCGATGATTATATCCCCGCCAACACCGGCGTGGTGATATTCGCAAGTAGCGGCACTTACACCTTCAAGCAAACGACGAAGGATGTGGATGCTCTTACCGACAGCAAACTCGCTGGAGTTACCGCAGCAACCGACACTCTGGATATAATTGGCGATGGAAGCGGCATCATCTATAGTCTCGGCAAGAACACAGAGTCGCACTATGTGGGATTCTACCACCTCACCGCCGCACAGTTGCAGGCAAACAAGGCTTATTACCTCTCGACAGATGGCAATGGAGCCAAGTATTTCACCTTCGGCTTCGCAAGTGGCACCAATGGCATCGAGGAGTTCCTCTATGACAACGGCAAGACAAGCCAATTCGGCAACGGCTTCTACTATGACCTCAAAGGCCAGATTGTTACCGACGACGCCACAAAACTGCCCAATGGCATCTATATCAAGAACGGCCGCAAGGTGGTGGTGAATAAGCAGTAAGAAACTAAAGAGGTCTTCGTGTGACCTTTAGGTCATATGAAGACCGAGTTGTACGGAACAAGCGAATATCTATGGGGATTAACCACGGTTTGAACCATGTTAGAAATCGTCAATAAGGAAGAAAAAAGGC
>Ga0065711_1036343_pt1 | contig 21106 bp, 19 predicted proteins | sample Hoacrofraction12_FD_59098 | JGI IMG/M metagenome (GOLD analysis project Ga0065711, IMG submission 59098) | Hoatzin crop microbial communities from Cojedes, Venezuela - Epithelial fraction 12 v2 (version 2) | ecosystem: Host-associated > Birds > Digestive system > Esophagus > Crop | place...
AGGGGAGGGGGGCGGCGGCGGGGGGAAGGCGTAGGTGGTGGGACTCTGCCCCGGGGGGTGAGCGCACATGCCGGGGTAGCTGCCCTGGGAAGAGGTGGCAGAGGAGGAGGAAGAGGAGGAGGAGGAGGAAGAAGAGGAGGAGCAAGAGGAGGAAGAGGGGGCAGCGGCGGCGACAGCCGAGGGAGCCTGGCTATAGGCAGCCTGGCTGTGGGGAGGGTAGAGGCGCAGCCCGTAGGCGGCGTGGGAGGGGTGATGGCCGCCGGACTCCAGGCCGTGGGGGTAACCCCCGGGGGGCTGCGGGGGAGCCGCGGCTGCCGGCGAGACCCCCCCGCCGCCGCCGCTCCCGTGGCCGTGGTGGTGCTGCTGGGGGGGCTGCTGGTGGTGGGGGGGCTGGCCGGGGAAGGGTGCGGCGGGGTGCGAGCCGGCGTTGCCCAGGGGTCGGCTGTAGGGGGGAGGCCCCTGGCTCCAGACGGGCTGGGAGGGCAGGGAGGGCTGCGTGTACTTGGGGGGCTGGCTGGACACGGAGAGCCCGCCGGGCGGGGGGAAGGAGTGGCCGTAGGAGCCACTGTAGCTGGGCAGCGGCTGGGCCGGTGAGGCCGACGGGTACTGGGCCGAGGAGCTGGAGGGCGGCAGCGGCGGGGCGTAGGGGTAGCGGGAGGGGGCCAGGGCCGGCGCTTTGTCCTGCGCCATGCCGTGGGGCGAGGGAAGGTGGCCGCCCAGGGCCTGCCCCACCATCCCCGGGGAGCTGGAGGCGGCCGCCGCGTTGTTGAGCGGGCGCAGGGCTGGAGGGGGAGGCAGGTTGGCGGAGACGTGGGGGAAGGAAGGGGCCGAAGACGGGGGGGCAGCCGGAGGGTTGGCTGGGGGCGTCTTTTGCGGGGGGAGCCCCCCTGCCGCCGACGCCAGCGAGATGGGGGTGGTGGGCGGCGGATTGTGCTTGGCGCCGAGGGTCTGCTCGCGACCCCCCGCTGCTGGGAGACCCCCCACGCCACCTGCGATTTTGGCCCCAACCTGGACCGCGTTGGCCGCAGGGTAAAGAGGAGCGTGGGCAGAGGAGGAGGAAGAGGAGGAGGAGGAGGCAGGGGGAGCAGGAGGGGCAGCGACAGCAGAGGAGGAGGAGGAGGAGGAGGAAGGCGTCTGCGGGGCTTGAGCCTGGAAAATGCGGGAGGCCTGGCCCTCCAGCTGGGAGTGGTAGCTCCCCGCGGGGGGTCCCTGGGGGTGCCCCTCGCCCGGCAGCCCGAAGCTGGGCTCGGGTGGACGGGCCAGGCTGTCGGGAGGGGGAGCTACCGGCGGGCTCTGGGGGAAGAGCGGCGGGTGGTGGTAGGAGTGAGACGGCCCCTGGGACAGGACAGATGAGGAGTCGGAGTCATTCTCCACGCTGCCGGGGCTGTAGACGCTGGGCGAGGTGCTCCTGTTATCCTGGTCAATGTCCCGCGGGTCACTGCTCATCTCATCGTTGAAGCTGTGGCCATCAAGGCTGTCAACATCGGACGGGGATGGAGGACAGGGCAACTCCTGAAGTAGGAAGAAGGAGACAGGCATTATGTGGCCTCCCAGACCACGCACGACACATTTCAAGTCCCCAGAGAACTTGCTTGCTGACTTTTCTCTGCCAGCCTCAGCACTAGAAAACCCCACTGAGGGAAGGAGATATCATCTGGCAAGGTACAAATAATACCAGCCCTCCCGCCTCCCCTTCAGTGCTCTCGGGCCCTTCAGGAGCATCCCACGCTCGGGAAGGAGGTAGTGATGGGTACCTTGTGTAGAGAGGCAGCGAGGGAGGGCAGGGAACTGGTACGCACCAGGTTGAGAGTGAATAGATAGGAAAGGTCCTGGCACCACCACCAACGGTGATGGGCCGTTGGCCAGGGTATGACACCACCAAGTGGCACACAGCAGCTCACACCACAGTGCTCCCAGCACAGCCCAGCACAGCCCCCAGCCCCACAATCGCTCTTCTTGTCTCTGCAGAGGTGTCCCCGGGTGAGGAGACCTGCTGCCCTCCGGCCCTCTCTCATTGCCCCACTCCCTGCCTCCCAGAGCCCCCCCGCCCAGCGCTGCCCAATCCCTGCTCCTCCCCACCACCTCTTGCCTCAGGCAAAGAAGCATTGGCGATTCAACACTGAGCACGGACAATTAACAAGTGCCACTCCTGAGCCTCAGGGCTTACAAGAGAGGCTAAACGGAGTGTCCGTGTGGAGAAATTGCATAGGTGTAACCACAGTGGTTTAATTACAATCATGTCACAACGCGCACAATATCCCCATGTCCACAGGCCTTTTAAGCCCAACTCCCTGAACAGACTAACAAGGAACTGAGAAGCACAAGAGTCTTCCTCCAACTGTCTGACCACGGATCCAGCCCAGTGCTGTTGGCATTTTGGACAAGCTCTGCCACAATTATGGAGTTTGTGTGTGCAAGCAGGTTTTGCACGCCCAGCAGGACTGGTACAACCACCACTTGGAGCCCACCATGACAAGCACCTCCGTTTCACACTGCTCGGTGGGAGCCAAAGAGGCTGAGTCTAACCCGTCCCGCAGCTGCATGCGGAGCAAGTGGGGTAACCGCAGCTCACCAGCGCAGCCAGGCTCCTGCCACCCAGCCGGGGAAAGGCAGGGCACGTGCACAGTCCAAGAGCACAGCAGTCCTTCAGACAAGGTGAACGAGATGGAGAGCCTCTGCCTGCCCCATCGTCGCTCCTGGTGGCTTTTTTGTAGCCAGGCGGGTGCCATTTAGGTTCTGCCCGTGGAAGAGCTGCGGTGCGAAACCCAAGGTGCCAGGGCTCCTGAGCAGCTGGAACCTGAAGCTGGTCAGCCATGAGCAGCACAGGCAGGGAGCAGGACGCTCTTTTGCCCTGGACCCAGGACATGCCAGCAATCACTGCAGGGAGAACTCACCTCGGTTTTGGTTTTTTTGGGAGCATTGGTGTCCTCCCCTTCACTCTCCGAGATCTCTTCTGTTCGGACCTGCTTGCTGCCCTTGGGGGTGCAGGATTCCTCCACCCGGCCTTTCTGCAAGGGAGAGGAGGAGAACAGGGAGGTGGGAAGGTCACGGGGAAGTTTCCTGCCCTGTCAGGCCTTCATAGCCTGCAGCAGGTGAGACACATCCACCACGGCGTGTGTGCTGAAGAGCCTGGCAGACAGTGGGCAGCGGACAGTGGGGCAAGACTGAGCCAGAACATGGCAAAAACTAGCACTAAAAAGGGCTGGTGAGACAGAAGACCAGTTCTGGGGAGATGGTGGGAAGGGCAAGATGCTGAGGATGAGAGGAAAGGCAGATCCCGCCCGTTCCAGAGAGCTAACCCAGCATGGGTTCCTCGGTGGATCCCTTCTGGTCTGCGTCCCTGCACCTCCAAGCTGATCCTACCCGGTCTGGGCAATCCTCAGGCACCCCATACTCGCGCACTAGCTTATACTACCTTTGTGGCTTGTCGGGATTTCTCAGCCTTGCCATCACTGCTGGAGGTGCTGACGCCCCCAGGGGAAGCTCGACCCCGGGACCTGAGCTCCTCTCGGGGCCCTGGAGTCTCTTTCTTCCGTCCACTCCGCATTGACATCTAAGAGAGGGATCACTGGATCAGTCCTGCTGTGCCACCTCCCTCCATTCCTGCCTCTCCCCCAGCCTCCCAAAGCCCCTGAACCCCTGGCACTCCATTACGCCAAACTCATATCCACAAGCTTTGCTGTGAGCCTCAGCCCCAACGCACAGCTCCAGCTTGGCCCCAGGGTCCCACCCCCCTCTCCCATCTCACGTACTGAGTCCTTGTTCTGTCGTGTCTTCATTCTTTTGGGTGTGGGACCCCCATTCTCCTTGGCCCGGTTTGATGAAAACATAAATTTTTATCACTCCGCACCCCCGTTCGGCTGTTCCCAGGGAAGCGGAGATGGGCAAGAGCAGTTCTTCTGCAAGGAAGGCTTATACCAGCAACACAACGAGATCCCAGTGAATCCTGAAAGGCAGACAAGGAGGTGAGAGGGGAGAAGTAGTGAGTGGATTGCAGGACATTTGCCGTTTGCTATAGAAATATGACAAAATTATTACTGTTTCGTGAATTATTATTTACAGATGCAATGATCTTTACCAAGAATGCAATAAACTTTCCTATCAGTAGGGGAAAAAATTTGGCCACTGTCACCTCTGATTTCCAATTTCTAGAGTGACACCCACACAACGCAAGGCAGTCAGGGCCCGACAATCATTTTTTGGAGGAAGCAGGGAAGGAATGGTTACCATTATGTTGATTGTCCTCTCAAATCATTTTACCATTTCCACTTCCTTGTTCATTTGATAATCAGAGATAAGGAGGACAAGAAAAAAAATGGGAAAGTGCTTTAAAATGTTCCTAAAGACAATTTATCTGACTTCCCAAGTTCCTCGTTGTACTTGTGCGTGCAGTAAGTTACACCATCCTTATACTGGCCGTGTGCTGTCATTAGCTCGCTCTACGTAATGAGCCCCCAGTGGCCTTTGCTGAAGGGCTATCACACAGCCCTGCCCTCTCCAGAGCACATGCACATGCATACATGCACCAGCACGTTATGCAGAAAATGTGACAAGTCTTGCTCAGGCTGTTCGGTGCCCAAGGTACACAAATACGTGCGAGAAAACGCATTTAGCTTTGAGTGACGCAACCAGAATCAACTCTGTTTAGTCTGGAGTGCCCACCTAGGTCTCCTTTTCCACACACTCGACTGTTTCTCCGTGTACCAGACAGAGTCGTGCCCGGAGATGCAGAGTACATCCTTACACTTCGCAGCAGCAGCAGGAAGATTTCTGGGCTCCCTCTGAATAAATTTACAGCTTTGAGCTATGTCCAAAAGCACCCTAGATTTTTAACTGTTATGCTTTAAACAGTTCCTAGTTTAAAGTCTGAAAGCACCGTGACTGTGTTAGCCTGAGAGCTGGACTGCGGTGATTCAGGGACGCTGCTCCTGAAGCTGGTTTGCTTGGCTCCATCCAGCTCAAGATCTTTTGCACTGCACTGCACTGGTGTAACCAAGAAGAGACTGTCCTTCCCCAGCCTGACACTCGAGCTCCTATACTGGGCCTCTGGAACGGACAATCCACCAAGACAAGGAAATGTGTCCCATGGATGAGGCATCAGGAGAAAACGGCTACATCTCCTGGGTTATATTCTTGGATCTGGAAGCATGGGGAAGTTATGTGAATAAGCATACGACGACTTGAGATTCGGGACTCCTAAGGCTATCCCAGATCTGGAAAGACCAGCTTCCAGCTGGCCAGCGTGGGAGGAGTCTGGATTCACTTCAATTTCTCTCAGAAAGGAGCTGAACCCAGGGATGTGAGCAAAGGCACAGGATGGGAGAACTCCTGGACCTCCTGTGCAGCCCCGCTGCTGGACTATGTGACTGTGGAGTCACTGCTTTCCATCACCTCCACCTCCCCATCCATGGAAAGGGAGTAATGACACTGGCCTGTCTCTTGTGGGGCTCCACATCTTCCCTGACCAATGCTTAGAGAAACCCATCTGGAAGGTACTTGGGAAGAGCAAGGGACGGTTTGTTTTAATTTCATTAATATTTTATTTGACCCTCATCATGAAAGCCACAGGGGACTCATCCAGCATTAATTCCCACACACAACAATTCATTAACGGAGACCTCTTCTTTAATAGAAAAATAGCTCACGATGGTTTATAACTGACCTAATGGAGGCAGAGCACTCTCCTAATCCCTACCAGCTGAAGTGTTCTACAGCCTGGCATTCCTGTCGTAGTTCAGCCTTTGGTTGCTAATTCAGCCAGTTACCCTGAGGCTACTCCAGATAAGCTTCTAGAATTAACATTTCTTACATGAAACAAACATTGGAAGTAAGGTGATCCTAATCTAACTCAAATTCAAGACACGCCATGTTGGCAACCTTCAAGAGCTCAGCGCTGAACACACAGCAGCAGCAGCCCGTCACCACCACGTCACTGCTCTCTACGTTCAACGGGGGATGCTGCCCACAACTCCCACCCCACGAACCCAACGTCACAATACAGCGCACAGGTCTCGCTCCGTAATGACAATTATGGTCTTCTTTCCAGAGAAGTAAGTCAGAGAAATATTATGCAGTCACACCACACATTGAAACTTCCCTTTTTAACAGGAATACCAACTCAGTACTTATGTCAACCGCTAAACATGCAGTACCAAACAAAGCTAGAAACAAATGTTTCAGCAGACATAATTAACCACTGGGGCAGAAGTTTCTATCACTTAGAGGGCAAAGACTTTTCTAAAACACGTAACAGAACTGACCCACACGTTATTAGGCTCCGTACAGCAACTTCTATGCCAGAGGCCAGATGAGCGGATCACAACACCACCTTCTGATCTTACCATCTATGAAATAAAAGCAATGTGAGCCTTGACAATCAACAAAGTTACACCCAACCCTTCCCATCACGGAGGATCCCTGTAAATGTCTCTGAAGAGTTCTTAGGGCTCTGCGGTTTTGGAAAGGAAATGAGACATTTGGCAGGGCTGCTGCCGAAGGGATAACCTTTTCCTGGCCCTGTGAAGCCCTTCACAGGTTTGACTGAGTTACGAGGCATTGCAAATGGCTATTTTCTGTTTGCTTTTCATACAACCCAGCTTGGTTTGGCTTACTGCCCAAACCCCTCCATATTCTCATGTAAGCCCTGGCGCAGTCTCCTGCGAGCAACACACACTCAACAGGCATCCCCATGTGGGATCCAAAATGGATCCCGCTCCTCCTCCTCCTCCCTAGCTCCAAGTAATTCTCCTTGCCGAAGGTGGACTGTCCTGTACAGGCAGCCAGGAGATCGCAGGCTCCAGTTCGTCTCCCACCAAAGGATGCAGATGAACTCTCTCCGTCCCAGGCTGCAGTGTGGAGCAACTCCTCACAGGTAACAAAACCAGAATCAAGCCCATCTCAAGTGAGATGCACTGAAGTTTTACCCACTTCACTATACACCCTCAGTGTCTCTTAGAAAGTTTGGTCAATGTTTGTCCTTGGCTCAGGATAGTGTTTACATACTAGATTGAGGAAATATAATAAATCAACTTTCCTAGACGGCAAAAGAAGCAGAGGAAACAGGAACAGAACCAAGTTGCCTGGGATGGTGTCTGGGGGCTTGGCCAGGACCATAAATGACAAACGAGCCACGTGCCCCACAGGCTTGCACAGGCCTGTAGCTTTGCGCAGGTACACCCATCCCATGTCCCAACAGCAGGCAGGCGACTTCCAGAGAGGCAGGGCAGTCTGGGAGGTGCCCCCGAGTCCACCGAGGCTGAAGGGTTTTGTCACTTCGGCTGGTGCTCAATGGCACAGCAGGCTCCAGGACGGGCAGCCCGAGTCTGGGGCTCCAGCCTGCTTGAGAAGGTTAAATGCCAGCTGAGGTCCAGCTAGTCCTCCCCAGGGCCAGCGACAAGGAGAGCTGAAGGCTCTCAGTATCCACGCCACTTACGAAAGAGAGCTAACACCACCATTACTTTAGCTGTGTTTCTTTAGCTAGCAGACATTTAATGCCTGAGCCAGCCGAGATTAGCTGCGGGTACTCAGTCGTCAATAGTCACCACAGTATCTTCCCTTTTATGTTACTCCTCTCTTGGGGAAAAAAAAAGACAAAAAACCAACAACATCTACTTGGTTTTATTATCTGCTACTCCCAATCTTCTCCGACTGTAATGTCCCAGTAATCTCAGGTGGATTCAGACCTGGTCCAAGCAGGAGGGGAGATGCAGCAGGCACAACATGACCATGGTACCTGACAGGAGCCCACCCCGAGCCAGTGACGGTTTGGGGGTGGAGGGGAGTAGCACTGATGTAGGCTCCTCTCTCCACCAAGGCTCTACCTAGGCACTGCCCTGGAGATCACAGACCAGTTGGAGGCACTATGCGCAAAGATGTCAAGATAGGTGGCCGGATCATTCAGTCTCAAAGAAGAAATGGATGAAAAGCCACCCATCAGGATCACAAATGCTGCAAGAAGAAGCAATTTGACAGCATCTGTACTTTTAAACAAAATGGGACAGCGTCTGTTCTCTGGTCCTGGGGGTGACTGACATTATACATCTTGCACTCGGATGGCAAAATTCTCCTGCCCAAAAGGGCATGGACACATCTAACTTAGCCACTGGGAATAAGCATGGTCCTACGCCAACCCCTACATCGCACTCGGGCATCATGCGGGAGAGCACTCGCTGGCCCAGGCCGAAGACCAGACAAAGGAACACCACGGCAATGGACAGCCAGCGCGGCACACCAGTGTTGTTGCTACACACACAGCCAGCGCCATCTTCCACTAGATGCCAGTCCACAGAAAATAAGTTTGGAGCAAGGAGTCAGTTCCTCCTTCACCCTAAGCACAGATGCTCTGAAGTCCAACCCTCTTGTTTGCTGCAGCTGGGAACTGCTGAAAGCACGCAGTGACTACTCCTCAAGTCTTTTTTTTTTAAATGTAGGAAGTACTTCCAAACTCCTGTGAAATCAAAGGCATTTGGCTTGCACAGGCAGGGATTTAGAAGTCAGAAGACGCAGGAATTAAACTAAGTCTCCTTCTCTGCAATTTATTATCTCTGTGTTCCCGTCCTGGTTTTTCTCTTCCCGCTTCTGCGAAGGGACAAGTCAGCACCGGAGGGAGGAACCAGGCTGACGAACAAACACGGCTGCTTTCTTTGCAGATGCTGGGAAGTGTCCTGAAAGCAAGATGGGATGATAAGCAATGGATCCCTCTTGACAGGTGAAGACTGCTCACAAGGGAGTGCCCACTGGAGCAGCACAGCCAGAGGGCACACACCACGGGGGGGGTCAGAAGTTGGCATATATATACATATATACACACACTGCCCAGTGAACAACGGTCCCAGGCATGTTTAATTGTTGTCTCCATCTCCCTCATTTTATACAATGAAGAGAAAATTCCCAGAAATGTAACTGGGTTTAACAACTGCGTAGTATCTGGAAAACAGAAAGTTTCGTCCAAAATACTGCAATCCGGCAGCCTGAAGTACGACATTTCCCAATGGCTAATTACCTGCCTTCATGCTTGAACCCTGGCATCTTACTACAGGGCCTGGTGGAGAAAGGGAGGGAAGGAATGGGAAGGGCACTGGGTTCAGCGTTAGACAGCAATAAACAAACAGGTCAGGGTTCAGCTTGCATGTCAGAGGCTTACAGTCAGCCTTCCGATACGTACGTCAGATGTGACGTTACTGTAAAAGGGAGAATGACTGTGTGAGCAAAGCAGGGATAAGGATGCCAAAATGGCTGAATACCAAGATGGCAGTGGGCAAACGCTTGCAGCTAATATTATCTTGGGTGTGAATATTCCCACGACTTGCACATTTTTTTTTACTCAGTAGTTTTCTTCAGAAATATATTTATGTGACACCAAATGAAAAGCAGTTTTCAAACACAGGCATTTTTCTGTCTCCTACAAAATTATTACAACACTGGGTGGATGCAGGGGCTGTGAATCAAGGAATAAGACTGTAGACCTGCTCAAATAATCACACTCCAGTTGAAACTGTTGCCTGCCCAGTGGATGAAATTTAACTACATCCTTCCTGCAACACTAAAGCGAAGCTGGAGGATCTCAGGGGAGCAAAGTACTCGTGAGCCCAGGCTGAAGCCAGCGAGCATTAGCTGAAGCTTTCTCCACCTGCTCACCCTGCTCCCGCAGCCACTCCTGCCCCACTGCACACACGCACCCCACAACCAGAGCACGGACCTCCCCGTCCTCCAGAGCCCCCCAACACTGCGCCCGTGACAGGAGCATCCGACCATCAGCAGCCGTCAGACACGGCTGGGAAGGGCTGAGACCGACCTCGCTCGGGAGGCTCTGCAGCACAGCGCTGCGCAGCAAACTTAGACAAAAATGCCTGCAACGTAGGTGAAAACTGCTATTACTGCTCAGAAATCAAACTATAAATTCAGCATAAAAATAGCTCGGTATAAAAACAGTGACAGTTTTTGTCATTTTTGTCATTTTCTATAAATAAATTGATTTTATAGGCAACGAATCAGAACTTCACTGGATTCTTCTATCTTCAAATATCACATAAAATGGGTCACTATGAAATGTTTTAAAATAAATTTAACCAATAAATGTAAATGTATGATTTCAGAAACTTCATTCTGCACCAAAGGGCAAATTATGCACGCTACAATATACAAGCTGAATGAACTCTCTTGACTGAGATCTACCTACATATACAAGAGTAGAGCAGGTTCATGATCACATTGTAAGAGAAGATCAGGCTTGAGAGCTGAGGAAACCGAACATACACAAGTCCATAGGACCCAATGAGATGCATCCCAAGGTCTTGAGGGAATCAGCTGATGTAGTTGTCAAGCCACTCTCCACAATATTTGAAAAGTCATGGCAGTCAGGCAAAGTCCCCAATAACTGGAGAAAATGGAATATTGCACACATTCTAAAAAGGGTAATAAGGAGGACTCTGGGAGCTACCAACCAGTCAGCCTCACCTCAATGCCTGATAAGATCATGGAGCAGATCTACCTGGATAGGTATAGGTATCAAAAGAAAGACAGGAAGGTGATTAGAGACAGCCAACACGGCTTCACCAAGGGCAAACTGTGCCTGACTAGCGGACTTCTACAATGGAGTGACAACATCACTGGACAAGGGAAGAGCTACAGATGTCATCTACCTGGACTTCTGTAAGGCCTTTGATACAGTCCCCCACAACATCCTTCTCTCTAAACTGGAGAGATACGGGTTTGAAAGATAAGGAATTGCATGGATGGCCCCGTTCAAAGAGTTACAGACAACAGCTCAATGTCCAAGTGGAAACCAGTAATGAGTGGTGTCCCTCAGGGGTCCGTACTGGGACCAATACTATTTAATATCTTCATCAATGACAGAGACAGCAGGATCAAGTGCACCTTCAGCAAGTTTGCAGAGGACACAAAGATGAGCGATGCAGTTGATACAGTTGAGGAACGGATGCCATCCAGAGGGACCCTGACAAGCTGGAGAAGTGGTCTGTGTGAACCTCAAGAGGTTCAACAAGGCCAAGTGCAGGGTCCTGCATTTGGGTTGGGGCAATCCGCAGGATCAGTACAGGCTGGGGGATGAAGGGCTTCAGAGCAGCCCTGCCGAGAAGGACTTGGAGGTGCTGGTGGATGACAAGCTGGACATGAGCCACCAATGTACGCTCGCAGCCCAGAAGGCCAACTGTATCCTGGGCTGCATCAAAAGCAGCATGGCCAGCAGGTCCAGGGAGGGGATTCTGCCCTTCTGCTCCACTCTGGTGAGATCCCACCTGGAGTCCTGCGTCCAGCTCTGCAGCCCTCAGCACAGGAGAGACATGGACCTGTGGGAGCGGGTCTGGAGGAGGTCACAAAGATGATCAGAGGGACAGAACACCTCTCCTATGAGGAAAGGCTGAGAGAGTTCAGGATGTTCAGCCTGAAGAAGCGAAAGCTCCAGGGAGACCTTATTGCAGCCTTTCAATATATAAAGGAGACTTACAAGAAAGATGGAGAGACACATTTTACCAGGGCCTGTAGTGACAGGACAAGGGGCAACTCTTTTGAACTGAAAGACAGTAGATTCAGACTGCATATAAGGGCAAAATTCTTCACCATGAGGGTGGTGAGACACTGGAGCAGGCTGCCCAGAGAAGCCGGGGGTGCCCCATCCTTGGAAGTGTTCAAGGCCAGGTTGGATGGAGCTTTGAGCAACCTGGTCTAGTGGAAGAGGTCCTGCTCATGGCAGAGGGACTGGATAATCTTTAAAGGTCCCTTCCAACCAAACCATTCTGTGATTCTATGATTCTATGCCTAAAATAATACCTCCCATGCAAAACAGGGACTCAACCTGAGACAACAGCTTTAATCCTTTTCTTGTATGTACTTGTCAACTTATCGGTCAACAGTACTTGTTGACAAATTCATTTGTCATGCTACTAGGAGCTCCTTCTCCCCAGTGAAATAATAAATAAAAATTAAAATGCTCACGTTTCAGGAAAGTGTTCCAAATAAGAGTACTAAAAATAAACTTGCAGAGTGCTGGCAGTCTTAGGAGATGAAGACAGTTTACGTTTTATTAAGCTTACATGAATGCTTTGTTTTCCTAATTCTGCACAACCATGAGGACTAAGAGTCTTATTTTGAGTATGAAAGCCACAATTCTGTAATGTCCATTCCATGAAAAATGTATTCAAGGAGAAAAAAATATTTTCTGATGAGCAGAGTGAAATAAAAACAATCAGAGCTAAAGTGAGGTAATAAATAATAAAAACACTCATGCACTTAACAACAGCTTAATTTACAGCATAGAAGAAGATACTAATTTTTGCAGAAGCAACTGAAAATAAAGTTTGATTCACTAAATGAAGGTTAGATGTACTAAAGAAGGTTACGTTAATCATAAAACAGTTCCTGAGGGCACACTAAAATGACTGTAAGTATGTAACAGATTTACTTCAAAAGCTCAGAAGAATCACTCAGTCTCCCCCGAGAAGGGGCCCTGGATCTCCTGTAGAAACAGGCTGGCAGAGCCCAGTGGAGGATCACAGAACGCAACGCATGGGGCTCTTCCCTCTGCGAGTGGGATGGAGGCCTACGTACACGTAATGCAGAAGAAGGACACACCACGCTCTCCATGCTCTCTGCTTTAAGAAGCACAATGTCTTCTACATTCGCAATGCCCGAGCACACCTTACCTGTGGAGCTGTCAGGGGTTAAAGGTCTGCTGTAATACGCAGCTCCCCCTTTTCAGACACAGATGTCTGTTTCCTAAGAAGTGCAAAGTAAATTACTGAAAGACATCAGAAGCTACTCAAAGAAAGATGTCAGCTGGAAGGGACCTCTGCAGGTCCAAACTCCAGCACAGCTGACCCCAAATCTAGATGTGGTGGCTCAGGGCCTCATCCATGCAAGTCCTGAACATCTCAACGAGCGAAGCCTCCCCAGCTGACCTGGGACACCCATTCCAGTGTGAAAACACTCCTCATCAGTCACAATTTCCTTGTTGTAACCTGTGACCATGACTCCACATACCATAGCTCCTCACTCTCAGTGCCTCAAATTTATCCACTGGTCAACCCACCACGGTTCCAGACTTCTGCTGCAGGTCTCTCAAACTGGGGAAGACTGCTGATAACTTTGAAGCTGCAGGACACGTGTAAGAATACAGGAAACCAGAATCTGAATCCAAAGTCAGAGCAGCCACACCTTCCACCCCTCCCTTCAGTAACAGACTAGTGAAAAGCATGGTCACCCCCTCCTGCCAAGACACGTATCGTTCTGAAGCTGACAGGTGGAGGTCCAGGCAACGATACGACTCTGCTCAGAGCCCTCAGTCCCAGGCAAACTAGTCAGAGTGGAGAGAAGAACCAGAGAGAAGCTCAATAGCTAGAAAGATCAAACTCTGCCAATGGATTTGAATGAACAAAGCGCTGAAAGTATCAGCCTAGGTGGAAGAAAGTCTCCTGGATGCCCACAAGGATCAATGTCGTAGCTCCCAATGCCATTAAGTTAGGAGACACACCAGGTATCGTAGACAATCACGATTTAAGAGATAACTTCAGAGAATAAAACACTGAAGAACCAAAACCACGATGGATATAGAAAAACAGCAAAGGGAAGCCAATGTGGCTGATGAGAGTGAATTAATGAGGGTAATAATGAGGACGAGAACTAACTGAGAAGTGCAGAAGGACATTCCAAGAGGAGTGACTGGGCAATGAAATGGCATGTGAACTTCAATCTAGATACATCTAAAGCAATGCACACAGAGCAAACACAATTCCACCTCCACATATAAAATGAGGGACTCTGAGCTGACCAGTGCCACTCGACAGTGATACCCTTGGGATATGAGAGGCAGATCCATGAAAATGTTGCCTTGGCATTCTGCAGCCATCAAGAAAGCGAACCACGTGCCAGAAATTCCTGAGAAAGGAACTGAAAACAAAACAGAGAGTGTCATTATGCCCTTGCACAAACACATGGTTTTCCCACATCTTGACACGTGTGTGCAGTGCTGCTCCTCCCACAGGAACCAGAGAGTGCAACAAAGCGGCATGACTGAGCAGGTCAGACATCGCTGTCCAGAGAAAAGGTGGTTAAGTGAGGATGCGATCAAGGACTGTAAATCCATACATGAAAAGTAGAGGTTGGGTAGGAAACAATTTTTCACCATCTTTTCCAGTACAAGAACTGAGGACCATCAAGTAACGCTACACAGAAACAAGTTCAAAACAAAACAGAGAGAGCTCACTCTTCTTGAAATGGGTGGCTGCAGAGTTCCCAAACGAAGGACACTACGGGTGCTAGGAAGTTCATGGACCTGACAGGAGACTGGAGAGTTTCATGCAAGAGAGAATAACTGCTGCTTACTGAATAGCGAGAAGCCACATCCAGCTACGGCAGCCCCTGCGCTGACAACAGCTGGAAGCTGTAGGACTATCAGAGGAAAGCAGCACATAAGCTTGCCTTAACTCACCCTCTCTCCTAGGTATGTGGTACTGACCACTGCTGGAGCAGCGGACTCTGGACTGGATGGACCTAGTAAGGTCACTGCTATGTTTTTAACAAGTTCAGCAGTACAAAGTGCTGAGTGAGGCACTGAAGAGAAGTGACAAGCACACCTGCCCTAAGAACTTCTGCTCATCAGTCAGGACCGTTGAGGAGGAAAGGGATTTATTAATCACAGGACAGCTATGGACACCATTGTTATTTTGAAGGAATCATACAAGGTGCTATCAAGCAATGAGAAAAAGCATTGCTGTCACTGGACATTGCACTTGTCAGACATCCACTGGTACACCATGTAATGCTTCAGTTACCCAACATCAGGAAAGATGAAAGTGGATGGAAGCAGGTGAAGAAAGCAGTTTCCAGAATGCTGAGGGACACAGAAAGTCTGTCTGTTATATATGTGACCTTTTAAGACTTTGCTTTTTTAACCTTACAAAATAAAAGCTGAGGTGATGCGATTACTGTCTGTAAAACACCAGAAACTAAACACAAATGAGTCAGAAGGGGTATTTAACTTAACAGAGAAGGTTGGTATAAGTCCAAATGGGTATAAACAGGCCACCAACAATTTTAAGATGGAAATGAGAAGACTCCTGTCCATCTGTTGAAGCTCTGTTCCTGGAGCAGAACAGGGGCAAAAGAAAATCATTATTATATATATGATAAAGAGAGAATTCACTAAGTTTGCAAAAGAAGATAGGTGCCATGGAGCTCAAAAGGACTTTGCAGCCAGTGACCCAAAGATGCCCTTTTGATTCTCTGTTTCATGACTGACAGCGAAGCCAACATGAGAGCCATTTGTGCAAAGGGCAAGCATCTGAACAGGATGAAAATGGACAGACAGATCCATAAAGAAATGAGTGAACTGGGGCCAGGGAGATGGTCACAGGAACAATCATACAGCAGACCTGAGACACTGACAAGCTTTGAGTCACTCTCTTGCTTGGGATTCCACAGCTTTTCCTTGGTCTACAGAACTGGCCAAGTAACTAGTGATAGGACGAGAGGAACTGGCCTCTAGTTGCGTCAGGGGAGGTTTAGATTGGATATGAGGAAAAATTTATTTCCTGAAAGAGTGGTCAGGCATTGGAACAGGCTGCCCAGGGAAGTGGTTGAGTCACCGTGCCTGGAGGTATTCAAAAAACGTGTAGATGTGGCACTTCAGCACAAGGTTTAGTAGGCATGGAGTTGACGGTTGGACCTGATGATCTTAGAGGTCTCTTCCAACCTATGTTTCTATGATTCTAAGTGGGATGATCCTGCCCTCACCTCTGGGGCTGTGGGAAGGGAAATCCAAGGGTGTGCCACAGGAAGATTTACACATCGTTTGATCATGGGAGGTCTCCACTCAACCTCCCTGTTTGTACGAAACTGCAAAGCCAGATGACGTTGCCATGAATGCCTCAGAGAACAGAGTCTGCCCAGCCTCCCTGGGAACCTGCACCGGAGCCGAACCTCCCTTGGGAGGAAGGAGAGGTTTTGTCTTACATACAAAGTTCATGGTGAAGTACGATTTTAGGTCTTACAATTTTATAAAATCAGACAACATGTTTATTGCTAAATCAAGGTCTTCCTGGTCATGACACAACGAACGATTAAAAGTCGCAAGTATCTAAAATTCTCCGCATTCATGAGAGAATTCAAAGCAAGCAATTCACGCCGAAGTGCTACCAGCTACAGATCCATGATCTACCCTACCAACCGCAGACACAGGCTTCCACCTCTCAAGTGGGCACCTGAGCCCAGAGACTGAGCTCTACATAGGCTCAGGCTGGACTGCCAGGAGAAAAGGCACGATGGCATGTGAAACCACTGCCTGAGATATTTTTAATGCCTTGGGTGATCTCTGTAAAGCAGCACTTGACACCCCTTGGGCTGAAGCCTGGTGCATAGCTATGGCACAAGCACGACCTGTCCCGGCAAAAAAGACCTCACTGTCAAAAAGCAAGTCCCCTGAAGCTCGCCACTGAGAGGCAACAGTGGCCCATCATGGAATTCGTCGGTAGCTGGCTGAACAAAGCTTGCAGAGACGTGGGTAAAGTTTGCTGGTGGTGCCGAGGCAGGTGAGATGGTGAATGATGCCATGGGAACTCCAGCACAGACCACTGTGTGTGCATTACTGCCACGACGGGGTCACATGGAAAGACAAGTGCTTTATCGAAGATTTTTACATCAAGAACAGAAGAACGCAGAATGCTTTCCAGAATGAAGATCCAAGGATACACAGAAGTTCTGAAAAGGTATTGTAATTAATGGCTGATAGCAAACTGAATGTGAGCTCCCAGCACAAGACTTCTAAGGGGACTATTCCTGAATGAATGAAATCCACCGGTGCATAAAGAGAGTAATACTCTTCAGGAGCAGGAACATGATTTTTATCTGACTATATACTGGATTGGTGGGACCATTATGCGAGCAGTGCATTCATTTTTTTACCTGCATATTCCAAAAAGAATGCTAACAAATTGAAAACTTCCGAAACAGAAGGAAGTCTGATAGCTCCCCTCCCTTACAATAACTGCCTTAAGAAGCTAAATACATCGAGCTTATCAGAGAAAAGGTTAAAAGGCGACTTGACCATGGCCTGTAAGTACTACAAAGGGATTCTGAGAGCAGAAAGATTTCTGACAGCAGAGGGCTCTTTAATCTAGAAGACAAAGACCCCATATCCAACAGATAGGAGCTGAAGCTAGACAAATTCCACACAGAAACAGAGCAAAATCTGAGAAGGGGGAGAAATCAATCACTTAGAAAAGTTGCATGGGGATCCATCGTATCACTGGAAATCTTTAAGGGTTATTTTATATTAATTCTAAAACAAATACTCTTAATATTTTCTGCAAAGACCACCAGGTGACATTCCCTGCCATGCGCGGTGCAGGGGAGAGGACCGGACAGTTGATCAGAACAGGTTTTTCTATGCTATAGATACACATTATATCCAATACACTATGCTATATATATCAATATAAAATTTAATATAAGATATAGTGTTACGTATTATAGAATATATATCATATTATGTTCTACAGACTATTCTATACATACATATAGTGTGCGTGTGTGACATACATACACACACACAACTTATATATACACACAGTATATTCAATCCACTGTCCAGAGAGATGAAGGTTGCTCAAACGCAACCTTCACTTAAGTGATCTATAACACAGAGAGACATTGCAGCAGAAACAGGGTATCACCAAGTGCGTTGTAAGTACAACACTCAAATTTTCCAGCTAAACTGATCTGTGATGAACAATGTCACCAGGGCAGGATACACGAAAGAAGACTGAAAGCAACCAGCTATCCTTCTTCAGCAAAGCCCAGACAGACCATCATTGGCTAAAATTGCTCAGAGAAGATATTGCAGTTGCCCTTTGGTTTGTAGGTGAAATTACTGCCACAACAATCCATCAAACATTGATATTTTTACAGGAGACAGTAACAAATCGGTGTTTGCTGCCACAACAAACACAGAAAGCAGACTGCCAGAGAGTTCTGCAGTAGCACGGTAAGCACATTCAGCAAGACAATGCTTCTGAAGGGATCGTTTCCTCACAAAGTTGACTTGCATTAAACTTTTGACATACGCCAAGTCCTCCCCCCTAAGTGCTCAAAAGCCCAAATCAGCCTACCAGGCTAAGGTAGAGAGGTGAAGCTCACACCACTCGACCTGGAAACATCCCCTTCTGTCTCATCATTCTCCACACGTCTCACTGAGGACATGGGTTGTGGACTCACGATTGCCCACCACACGACTGGAAGGACAGCAAGATTCTCCAGTGTTCAGCTCAGCGCGACACAAAGAGGAATGGGATACGCACCCATCCAGCCTGGTAACAGACATGTCTGGGGCACCGCTGCAGCTTCAGTAACTCATGCAAGGCATTGAGATGGAGCATCTCATGTTCATGTTCAACCATCCGCTGTGACCAGACTCCGGCAGTGACCACATACATTAGTGCTGCAGAGAATACATACCCTAGGTGTAGCTCACTTGGTCAAGAGCATGACTTTTCCAGAGATGCCTCCACTTTTAAACACACTCAGAACTTGTGTTGCCTTCTCCTTTGGCCTTTAAGAAATTTCTAAAGCATTACTATTCTGTACTTCACCAGCAACAGTCCTCAAAAAGTACAGATGGAAGAGATAAAGTGATAAATGCAGGAAATACACTTTCATACTTCCACAGCATCTCCTAATGGTGGAAGAAAGCAATCAGAAAATCCACTGGAGGCAGGAAAGTTTTGTCCAAAAGAGAATGGGAGAAAGAAAAAACAGAATTGGGGAAGATGCAGCCTGACAGAGGAGGAAACCAGGTTCTCAGAAGAAAAGGCAGACACCCAAGGAGGAAAAAGGTAAGATTGAGTAAACATTCAGGTAGATATTTAAGGAGCGGCACAGCTGAATAAATGCTCAGACCAATTCCAGAGACTGCATTTGCAAAGGTACTACACCCGGATCTGGTAAATAAATAATCCTTCCCTACACAGCGAGCACTCCCCTTGACTCCACCTCCATCCTCCAGAAAAATGCTGATGAACATGAGGGAGCTCCAGGAGGAATCAGGAAGGTATACAAGGAGCGACAGTGGCTGAACTTTGGGCAGAGGCAAACCTGCCTGGTTCATTTCAGCTACAAATAAAAATAGAATATTCCAGTTGGAAGACACCTACAACGACCATCTAGTCCAACTGGACTAGATGGTCCCCCTCTTGAAGAAAAATACAGATCAGATTGCCTTTAGTAACTGATCCCACGGTGCCACAGAATCACAGTTCCTTGCATGCCCAGTATTATTTTGGAATACAAGTATGTCCACAAGAAACTCAAGAAACTCAGCTGTTCTTCCTTGTGCAGACACACCTAAAGGTGAGAATGCCAGAACCTTTCAGAGGTATCCAAGGGGTACAAAATCTGGGGCAGGAGGTAAATGCACATGAAGAGAGGTAAAGGCAGGCCATCACAGCAGGTTAAACCTGTTAATCTTCTTCGTTAGGATTCACTGCACATTTCATTTTCAAATGTTTGGAGGGTTTTTATTGTTTCCAGCAAGAACCATAGTACTGTACATTCACATCTTAATGGCCATACTTGAAAAGCTACATCATGAATCACAATTGGCTAAGTCTGCTTTGAAAGACCAGATCATTCCCGAGAAGCTGGTGAAATACACAAGCCATTGGTTGTACTGTCACCAATAATAAATGTAAAAATAACTACTTACTTGGCCAAGAAACAGGGAAAAAAAGGATGAATAACTGGGAAAAAAAGGCTGAAATTCATTCCAACAACAATTTGACCGTTCACATTTACAAGTGTCCCATCCGCTAAGGATCTCGGCGCTCCAGCCCCTCGGGACACACAATACCCTCGGGCTCACAAGAAAGGAGGGTCCAGCTTTCAACTCCAACAGCCGTGGGATTTGGGTGGGATTTGGGCTACGACACTGAGGGAACCCGGCAGGGATTCAGCTGACGCACTGGCACAGCCACACCGATTCTGGTGGGAAGTCAGGGCTGAACTCCGAAGCCTGAGACGCGGGCATACTCGATGGGTGTGCGACCACGCAACCATCCTCCACCATTCGGGTGCACACAAAACCTTAGGATAACGGCCCACTGCTTTCTCCTCACTTGTCTAACGCTGGAGAGCACAGTGGTTCCCATGCAATCGGAGGGAACGCAAACAGGTTTGAGCGGCCAGCTCTGTAAGGACACGCCGCTTCCTCGAGAACCGCAGCACTGCAAAACAGACCCTGCGGACAAAAGCCATCCAAATTCCTACAGTAGCCAACCTGGCAAGTGAGTAACTCGTTGCAGAAGCCACGGCAGCCACAGCCCTGAGACAAACGCAAAGCGCTGCCCATCTGGGAAGCAACTTCGGGAACCCACAATAGCTACAGAGGCAGAACTCCGCGGCAAGCGAAGGCAGCGCGCAAAGTAACGCCACGGTGACCAAATGGCTGCCACTCCAACAGCGCAGTGGCCACTCGGCAAAACACAGCCGGCAACTCGCCGGGCAACAGCAGGCGAGGCAAGGCCGGCAGCGGGGCAGAACCGCCACCGCGTCGGCCGCAAGGACAGCGTGCGGAACACGGATGCCACTTCTCAAAAAGAGCCACGAAATAGCGAATGGGCAACCAGCCCCACGCACCAAGGGATCCCAGCCGGCTCAGAGGGAGTGCGAACCGCGTCCCGATGCCGCCCGACCGTGCGGGATCTGTCTGCCCCAGGTCCCCCGGCGTTTCTGGGGAGCGGGCAGCAGGTCCCCAGGCCGAGGGTGGCATCGAGAGGGGCTCGATCCCGCCCATGCCTGCCACGGCCGCGGAGGGGGAGCGAACCCGCTGCTCGGCGGCCAGCTCCCGACGGAAACACCACCCCCAGACACCGCACCTGGGAAAGCGGGGACAATGCGAGGCTGCCCGGGAGGAGGGAGCCGCTCGGGGGGGAATGTGGGGGCCCGGCAGGCAGCGTGCGGGCTGATCCCCGCACCCCCCCGGCATTGTGTGCGCTCTTCCCCGCACCGCACCGCGCCGGGCCGGGCCGCGAACTCGCAACTCCCGCCTCGCCCCGGCCCCTCACCCCCTGCCCCCCGCCGAACTTTCTGCTGCAGGGAAGGA
>Ga0065711_1036345_pt1 | contig 21106 bp, 7 predicted proteins | sample Hoacrofraction12_FD_59098 | JGI IMG/M metagenome (GOLD analysis project Ga0065711, IMG submission 59098) | Hoatzin crop microbial communities from Cojedes, Venezuela - Epithelial fraction 12 v2 (version 2) | ecosystem: Host-associated > Birds > Digestive system > Esophagus > Crop | place...
GTCTGACAAAAACTGGATCTCCCCAGATTCAGTACCCCATTGGGGAAAAGGGAATTTAGAACAATATGCAGGCAACAGCAGACACAGGCAATTTTCATCAAAAAACAAGAGTTACCTGCTGCTAAGGTCTCTGATAGCAGGTCACTGGCAGGAAGAGCCACTTGGTAGAAGTTTATATGGATATAGAGTCAACGATGAAAACTTCTACTAACCTTACACATTAAATGCAATAAATATGTATTTACCTGAACCCAGCTAAATGTCTAAACATAGAATCATAGAATAGTTGGGTTGGAAGGAACCTTTAGAGGTCGTCTAGCCCAACCCCCTTGTAGTGAGCAGGGACATCTTCAACTTGATTGGGTTGCTCAGAGCCCCGTTCACCCTGACTTTGAATGTTTCCAGGGATGGGGCATATGCAGCCTCTCTGGGCAGTCTGTGACAATGTTTCACCAACCTCTTTGTAAAAAATTTTTTGCTTATATCCAGTCTGAATCTGCCCTCATATGGTTTAAAGCCTTTACTCTCTGTCCTATCACAAGAGGCCCTACCAAAACATGTTTCCTCAAAAGCTGAGTGAAAACTGATGCTGATGTCAGAGAGAGGATCTATAGTAACATGCTGATTTCTGGTAGTGTGCTGAGAGCATGGGACCTGATGCTTTAGTCTCCATTCATGTAGGCAAATCTTCTTCCACAAGTAGTCCCACACAACAGGGAAACACCCAAAGGTAAAGCTTGAAGTGGAAGGTACGTTTCATGACAGCTGAAGCCAGTCTTGTTAAAGATGCTCAGGGACCACTCAGTCCAGCCAGTCTTGTTGGCTTCTGTTCACAGCATCTGCGTCGCTATAGGAGGCGGAGAGGAAATACAGAACAATAATCAGGATATAAAGCTGAGATGAAACCATTATTTTTTGGCCAACTCAATTTACTTCATGATGGTCCCTTGGTGGGGTGCTGTTCAGAGTTTTTATTGGTATTGTAAACATTCCAAAAAATACCATTTTGTGCAGAGATTAACTAATTCTCAGGACTCACCAGATAAGAAATACTGAGTGGGATTAGTTAACTTCTTCCGGTTGTGCATAGTTTCAAGATTTCCTGACATACACAAACTTGATTTTGAAGTTGAAATTCTGATTTTAGATTATACCTGGCAAGTTTGTAATTACACATGCCCATAGCTTAATGAAGCTGCATGAAATCACTTGGCAGAATTACAAAATGTAATAGCCCATGGCATTGTCTGTCACCTGCAAAGTGGATTATTATTACTTTTCTTCATTTCGCTGGGTTAAGCAAGGGGTACAGTCCCAGGAATGCGTTTTTTAACAAACATATGGTGTCAGTTCAGTGGACATTTCTCTCGCTTTTTAATCTTTTGGAAGAAAATCTCATCTGTAAAGATTTTTAAAAATTACTATGGCAGGTTTCAGAATTGATTTTAATTCTCTGTCATAATAAAGGCAATAGAGACTTGAATGAAATGATGACAGATCCACAAGTGATGCCCCATCTGCTACACTGTCATGTAGAATATTATTGCTCAAAGCTGAACCTCCAAGATAAAACAACCTTGTAACGTAAAGGAAATTCAGAGGTATATTTCTTTAGGATTTTTGATGGTAGCTGGGAAAATTGAAGTTAATTTACTGATCTTGAAGGCTTAAAGGGGGATATGAATGAATACTTATGGAGCCATTTAGTGTTTCTCTGCAGAAAGTGTGCTGGGATTTCAACAGGATCTTGCTGATGTTCAAGCTGTATATTTCTATTTCTTTATGTATTTATTTATTTATTTTTACTTAGAAGGGTGCTCAAGCCACCTTGTGTGGCAAGTACAGCTAGCTGGGATCTGCCACCAGATCCGGACTTTCAGTCCTTTTTCAATGTTATACTCAATGGCTAGCTGTGGACAACCACGCCTCTTTCCTTTTCTTAAAGAGATGAAAGAAGCACCATCATCTAGGGAAGGAGCTGCTAACAAAGCTTGTATGAATATCGCATTTTTGGCTTCCAAAAAGTCAGGATTCAATTAGGACTATATAATTCTTCTTTTTTCTTTTTTTTTTTTCTTTTGCTTTCAAGAGAAAAAATGGGCGAAATGGGTTTTGGATCAACTGCATACAACCATTTGGAAAATTATTTTTTCATTAAATTTTTAGGAAAAAAGTGCTGCTAGTTCAAGGAAATCTTTTGTTTAACTCTAAAATAATTTATTTTATTTGGGTATTTCAGACAATTTAGTTTTCTTAAGTTAAAACCCTACTTGAAGTTTCATCATAAAAATGCTAAAGTGCTGCAAGTGCTGTGTCTTGAAGGGAGTAAAGTTTGTTCTTCATATTCAGTCAGTTGAGTTAAATCCCACACAAATTCAAAAATGCTGCAGCTCTGAATCTGAATACAGTGAAAAACTGCGTTCAGCTTTAATTTTCATCAAGTGTATTACTGTGTGTACTGTTACATATAAATTCCAAATTTAAAGTGGTGCCCTGAATGGGATTTAAATTCTGATGAGAGGAGAGGGAAAACAAAGAAGAGATGAATACAGGACAGGTTTTCCTGCTGTGAATAAATTTTTAAAATTAGATGCATTAGGTCTGTGCTTGACAAACTTCAATTCCGCTTTCTAGGTGATTCCTACAATTGTGAGAACTTTTTCAATAGCTTCGTAAAATGTTTATAGAGTTTCATGTAAAAGAAGGTGCGGTACTTACCAGCTAAGTTATGCAGCACTGGATGTATAATTCTGTGCATTTGCTGCTGAAAGGAGTGGTTTGATTTCAGAAGTGCTCCGTATGTTTTGCACAGGGCCCAAGACCTTTACAACCTTATTTTTTTTTTTCATCATGTATTGGCAGATTACTAGGAGAAATTATTATTAATGGAGAGAAGTACAAGATTTCAGTCTTCACAGATGTCATCAATAATAAATGGTATGTCTCCCTTTTAAACTTATGTATTCTTTTTAATTTTTCATGCAAAATGTTTTTGGCAGGTTTGAAACTGGAGTGTGAATAGTTACCATTCAACCGAGAGGAAAAAAAAAATTTATTTGATATCCAAAAATACCGTATCCTCATTGCACATACGTCTGTGTATGTGGACTCCTTGACAATGTCTTTGGGATGCTCTTCTTCAGAAGGATACTTCGAGGGCTTAGTGGCTCAGGAGATACCAGCTGTGTTGCAATGGATCAGTAAATCTCTGTTGTTTTGGCAAATACATATGTCTCTCATGCAATCTTTTTTGAAGTGGAAAGACTATTTTAGTTCTATTACTAGTCAGATGCTGATGCATCAGGTGCTATAAAATTGGGATAGTAGATTCACTGGAGTATAACCATCTACAAATGTGAGCGCTGACTTGCATTAGAGAAAACACTGCGTCTTTTTTCCTGTTTTTGATTTGCATTTTTATGTTGTGCCACTCTGAATTGTACAGATCTTAACATTCATTATTGGAATTATGCTTAGTCCTTTTCCCCATTTAGAGAGCTTTTTCCCTAGAATTATATGCTTATGCAAGGGAACAAAGACAAATTACAATGTGTTTTCAAGACATGCTAACACCCTTCAGTGATGCTAAATCCATTGCCTGGAATCCAGCCAGGAAGTTTTGATTGGAGGTAATCACTTGCAGTTTCACAACTGTGTTACCTTTTCTACACACCTACAGGAGTCCACGTGGGGTCTAACCGCTTTTCCTAGGGCTATATTTAGCAACTGATTTCAGATGACTTTTAGACAGCAGGAAGGAGAAAAAACTTTCTCTTTTATGTAGAATTATGTTGAATCTTTCAAGGTGAAAATACATTTGTTTAACACACACTGTCACTCTGAGAAGATTTCTTGCATTAATAGTGCACACTTCTGATGGAAATATATTATTTTCTTATTCTTGTTCCCTGCCTGTTTGTTTATCTTCCCTTACTGTCCGTTGTCTTATTCTTCTGATTTAAAACCTTTGAAACAGAAACTATATATTAGTTTCTAGAGTCATAGTGAAGTTGTGACATTGTCACACCCTGGTGCTCCTAAGCACTAGCACAAGACATATTTGTTCTGATGTATTTCAACATTTGATGTCTTGTTGCTGGTGTGGTATATAAATTCTTTTTACACAGGCTCTGTAGGATGCGGAAATGCTTATGGTCTTATCTGAACATCTTTTCTCATGGGTTGAAGCATTGCTTGGAGTAAGATTTGTGGGTTTTTATTTATGTAAAACTTGTATTAATTAATTTTGTTTATGAACTGGGAGGGTAAAAGATAAAAAATGCAAAATCTACTTCCCTCATCATGGAGTGAAGGGGATGGTGGGGCATGACTCTGTGGTGGTAGTTGACTCTGGGGATGCTGGTGTGAGTACTGGTGACCTTGCCAAGGCTTCGCTTGCCTCTGGGAAACCTCTGCAATTGTTAATGCCGTGATGTAAACAGCCCTGGAAGCAGCAGGATACAACTGAGAAGTTGTGCTGTGTTTAGGTAACAGCAGTATATGTCTGTAAAGTGCCAGGGCAGGTGAAGATTTTGCATATGCAAAAAATGTCCCTTTGTGAAAGGCAATAACTTCCAAAACAGGCTGGACATTTTTTAGGGCACAGACACGTTGTGATGACCAAGATGCACAGCATAGATTTCACTAGAAAAATCAGCTTTTCTGTAGAGTTGGCACACTGTGATCTAGCAAGGATGCTAAGGTATTTTCCATATATTTAGCATGAATAATAACATATCTGACAATGTGAGGAATCAAGAATTTTCTAACAGTGGTCTTTATTCGCAATTAGGAAAGATTAAAGTTGTTTGAAAGGGTTTATTTGACATGGTTGGTGATTTCAGTAGAGGCAGCTGATCTTGGGATGCTCTGTTTGACGGCCTTTGCAATCTTCAAGTTAGGTAGGTGAAGTATGAAGTGTAGGACCCGAGAGAAGGAAGACATTCAACCTGACTTTCTGTTCCTTAATTTCCCTTGGCTATCTTGAAACTTTTCGCTGCTTGCACAAATCTGAACAACCTAAAAACTCCTCCAAGTTATATCCTGAGGGTGGGGACACAGCAGCCTGCTCCATAGGTGCAAGACTGTCACGTTATTACATTTATTATTTCAGACAAGTCCCCTACACAGAGTGACTCCAAAGAAACACGGAGCTGGATTTCTCTGGGTCCCTGGTGGCACAGCTTCTGGGCTGATGAGCAGCGTACAGTGAGCAGAAAGCAGCCGAAACCCCGTGTCTGGTTTTTTAATGACCTCGCGGTAACTTGGAGCACATTGCAGTTTTTAATGCTTGAGGTAAGTAAGCAAACTGCTTATCCCTTCCCACTTAGACTAATGAAACAGCCCTGTCGACAGGAATAGATGAAGGAATGAATCCTAAAAATAAACAAAATATCAGAGAGGAAAGCAGATGGTTTGTGGATATCTTTCGGAGAGCTGCAGAGCAGTACAAGATGCTTTTGAGGGCTAATCAGTTCTGTGAAAGCACTGCCTGTCTGATCTGCTCCTATCTTAGGAGAAGGGCAAAGGAAAGGGGATTACGGATATTGCATTTCTTGCTTTCGGGATTTGAATTCTGAAATGCTTACACAGAAGCAGAAATGAAACTTTTGGTACTGTGGAGTCCTGGCACCGTTTCATCCGTGTCATCTTCCTGAAGGGACAGTCAGACAGAAGACAAACGTGTCCTCCCCCTTCTCTGACACTTAAATAAACACCTCCAACACACTCCTTAACATGAGGTTTTCACTTTTTTTGCCTTTTGTTTTCCTTAAAACTGTGTCAGTTGTGTCCCACAGCACAAAACCAAGAGGGCAGGAGAGAATTTCTCTTAGTGCTGGGACGAACAGAAGAACAGAGTGAGTGACGGGTAGGTCTCCAGCTCCGTCGCAATTTTGGTGCAGCGGCCTAGATGCTGTGTAAATCCAGCTGCTGCAAAGTACAAATGTTGTCGTCTTGTCCTTGAAAATGCTGACTGAAACAAAATGTGTTTTCCCTCCAAGTCTGAACTTGTGCTTTATTACGTTCTTTATTTTCTTCATTATTTTTGTTTGCAAACTGAGCAGTGTAAAAAAAGTGGTATGCACCACATTTCTTTTTCCTCCTTAAAAGAAGCAGGACATAAAATGCCATTGCCGTTTCCTTAGACATTCAGCTACAAAGCGTTTACATAAAGCTGTTATGCCTTCTGCTCTGCTGTTACACATTTGTTCCAGTTGTTCACTCCACACTACAAGGAAATAAAGACAGGAAAAATAAATTAGCTCAGCCATCGCCAGCATCAAAACCCTGTTTTAAAATCAAAATTTCAAATGCAGAGTGATATTCTTTCTCATTACTTTCTGGGTTTGTACATGTGTTTCTATCCCACGAGGGTCGTCCTTTTATTGTGTTTTATGTGAATCTTAATCTTTAGGATCTCAAGATGCTACAGCGTTTTCCCTCTGACTATCGAGAAAGCTTTTAAATGAAACTGAAGATTTTTTTGTAGGTCATTGTGACCTTTATATTTTTGCATAATACAGCCTATTAACTGAGGGAATGAAAGCTACAGTTCACAAATACGTTTATCAACTATATAAATGAGGATGTGCATTAAACTGCAGGGCTTGGAAAACATAAGTAATGAACATTATTTGTACCTTGACAAAGCAAAAAAGCATGATTAAGGATAATTGTAGGTAACTGTCATCATGAGAGGAATGTTTACGCAGTCAGAAGTGCCAAACAGCATTTAAACAGTTTCTCTAAAGAGAAACGTAAGGAACTAATGGATGCCAGTACATGCCTTGAAAACAATTTGACTTAAAGGTTTTCAGAATTTTTTTTTATCATTATGAATTTAGAAAAATAGTGATTGTAATAATTGTTTGCTTTAATGAGGAGTCAGAAATTTTCACTCTTACCTATGTTAGCACCAAGCTTCTTTTGTTTGGAAAAAAATAGATTTGAAAAACATTTGCTCATGAGGTTCCTGATGCTGCCTTTTCTGGTCAGGCTGGCAACCCATCTCACTGAAACGCAAGTTAGGTTCATGGCTATTTTTGTTTTCATAATAAGGATATTTCTGCCTATTTTGGTGCCAGAAACAGTTTGACAATTAAGTCCACCTGTATTTATTTTTTTTTTTTTTAAAAAGCATTCTGCTTGTATTTGTTTGTATATATAAAAATGTAATTATTTTAAGCAATGAGTATAACATAGGGCAAGATTTCTTAATGCCTTTGCATTATGGGTACTGGCCATACTGCAAACTCATTCGCATAAGGATAAATTATGTGAGATAGGAAAAGAAATGACTTGGGTACCATAAAAAAGTATTGGTGACGATACAGGAAGCAAAATCTTTGAGGCGTAACTCTGCATTTTGTAGGACTGGAATGGGGCAGGAATTCCCTCATTTTTCTTCTCAGAGGAGTAAGATCGTAGTCCCCAGTTTTTGTACCAATAGCTCTGGGGAAAAGTACTGCAAATTGCCAGGTGCAGAATTCTCCCGGGAGTGGGATGTCCAAGGAGAAGATTGAATTTGCTCTCTCTAAGTGGATCCAAAAAATGAATCATTTTCAACTCTTTGTTTTGAAAGGAACCAGATTATGCTTTTTATTTTATTTGTAAGAAAACTTAGGAGAAGATGATTCATATTTCGAAAAGCGTGCATAGACTAGTATTTTCTATAAAGAGATTAGATGGTTTGCAAGCAAACTTCTCTGGAAGGCTTTGGTCCCAGTTGCAAGCTCTGGAAGGCCTAATTTAGGTGATCTTGGGGGCATCTCTGGAATTCTAAAAGCCTGAAGGACAGAACTGAGAGAAAGAAAAATGCTTTTGTTAACTTAAATTCCCCTGAAATGTGTTGTCAGTGATCATTAGTTTGCCGTTGGAACTGAAGAGGTTTGCATTCTGTGGGAAGTGAGACTGCCACTTGCGGCACCTTAGAATCCATAAAAAGAGAGAAAAAGGGATTTGTGTGTCGTGATAAGTAAGGATTCAGATGCTGGCTTCAAACTGTCATTGTACAGTGTGCCTAGGCATAAGATTTTGTTTTGTGTGATATTTATTTGCATTTTCATTTATTAATTTTTCTAGGTTTGTCAGTACATCTATTTTCATGACAACTTATGCAAAAGAAGACACCTTAATGGCACTTATAGTTGTTTCACACAACAGGCATTTTTCAGGATGCTGACAGACAATGGTCATGATTTCTGTTGATTCAGTGTAGAAAAATAGCACATCTCTAACAAAGTGAACTGGTTTACTCAGTTTGGATTCTCACAGTTCTCCCACTGCCTTCCAATGAACTAACTTTTGTAGGAGGGAAATACGATTCTCATTTTGGTTTTATGCTAAGCTATACTGCAAAGCCAGAGAAAATTCAGTGTTCTTGGGATGAAAATTATTCCCAGCAGACAACGGAGGCAAAAGTTCTGGAAGAAAACGATAACCCCACAGGCAGAAAGAGTGGTTTATTCAATGAGCAGTATAAAGAGCTGTATTAAAGAAAACAAAACTCTGGTGATAGGTAAATACAGCTGAAACTCCTGCAAACCTTGATCAAAATCCATCACTGGGATCAGACTCCTGTTGTTGAATGGTACAAGATGAGCTATTGCTGAGGCTAGAGATAAATAATTGCTTATTAGCAATTACTATAGTGGTGTTGCAGTGACTGCTGACTGGAAAGCCGCCTCTTAAACTGGTTGAACTGCTTCCATTTTCAAGCAGATTATACTTAGAGGTTGAGTTTTATGCGATGCAAGCTAATACATTTTTATGGGCAGAGTGGCAGGCTTTAGTGCTGTGCTGTGTCCCCAGAAGCTGCAGGAGACTTAATTTTATCTGGAATTATTTTTGCCTGACCAAGAGCTTGGTGGTGTGGATGTGCAGAACACACCTCTTCTGTCTGAATGATACCTCTTTGAAAGCGAAGCTGTGTGTTCAAATTAACTGAAATTTATGGGATATGAGCACCTGTTATATTTGCTACCGGCTGAATTCTGAAAAATGGCCAAGTCTGAGGGTGTATTTTTTTGTTATTGTTTCTCTCACCTGTAATTGAGAGGGCTGCAAGTGTGGGTGTTCACAGCAGGGGAAGAAGAATCTGCCGCGGAAATCTCTTCAATAGATGATACAGGTGCAAACACTAATTAGGCCACAGATGAATAAGCCTGGGTGTTTTGTGCCAGCCCTTGCATCCGTATTGGCGTTGCCAGTAGTTTGCTGCGGTTCAGCGCAGTGGCTCCGTACAAGAGCACGATTGAAAAGGTTTATTCAAGGAAGCGTGGAGCTGCGCTGGCAGAGCCGCAGCGGCTTGGAAGCCCACCTGGTGTTGCCAGGCCTTCCCTCTCCCCAACATGCTAATTCCTGGCTGTGTTTTCACAGGGAGGTTGAAATTTCGGGTGCTGCTGGTCTGTGGGATGCTACCTTTCTGTGGGCAAATTGCTCATTTCATACACAGTAGCTCCTAAAAAAAAACAACCAGAAAGGGCTAGAGAAAAAAGTGGAGTAAGACAAGGGAAAATAATTGCCTCTAAAGCTCTTTGCGGTCTGTTCCTTCCGCAGCCTGGCTTGGCGTGATAAGGCATACATTAAAACCAGGCCGGTGCATCCCAGATAACTTTGAAAAGCATTGCCTTCAGAGCCAGTTCTGTCTACATTCTCACTAAGTTTCTACTCCTTTCTACATTTCTCTTTCTTTATTCTTTTTTAAAGAGTCTTGCAAGTTAAGTTCCGCTACCTGCTTTTCCTCACCTTGAAATTGTAATCCTGTACTTACAACACCATTTTTGATTGCAGGGAAACAATGCTGGCTAACAATTACTGGAGCGGTGCTTTGAAGGCCGTATTCTCAAAGACTAGAAGGGCCATTTGCACATACGAATTAGTGTGTTAGGTCGAGCTGCAGTAAAGGCAATGCTTCATCAGCTGGTGAGTGAAACTAGACTTCGACGTCAAGCCCCAACTTGCATGGTGAGACTGCTAAATTGAGAGAAATATCTTGCTAGTAACACCAACTACATCAACATGTGTCAGTAAGTGAAAATAAGTTTTCTTTTAAAATTACTAGGTTATTCTCAAGCCATAACAACCTTACAGTGCACAGATGTATTGTGTGTTGTCTTGAACTGGGAGAAAACAAAGCAGGAGCCTTATTTTGCATTGGGAATAACAAGGTTTCCTTAAACAAAGCCATAATAAAGCTCTCTTCTCCCTTCCTTTAAATGTGCATTCACAAAAATAATCCTGGAAATATTCTTTGTATTTACATACGGTTGTCTGTGAGTGGGAAAACATATAAAGATAATTCACTAGTATATAAAGATATAAAGATAATTCACTAGTCAGAAAAAAAGTTCATTTTACGTGTACCTGCTATTTAGAAATACAGAGCACTTTTTAAACATTCAGAAAATATGAAATATCATCAGGAAGCTCACTAAACAGAGCATTTCTTTAGTACTTCCAGAGTGCCTCTTCAACTTTCTAAAGATAAATAAGCCAGTACATTTTTGTGGACTATATTTCATTCATGGATAAGACATGATCTAAGGTAATTGATCAAGGATCCCAACCATGAAAACCAAGGAGTTTAATTAAAAAGGTAACAGTGTTAAAGTGAGATCATGCTTGACAGATGAAAAATCAGACATCACTGAAATGACCAGGAGAAGCAATTTGCAGTAAAAGGAGAAACAGAGGGAAGCAGATACTGAACTAAGTCTCACTCTCCCACACAAAAAGAAATGCTGAACTCAAAACTTTTAGCCTTTAATTCTTACTCTTGGACTGTAGGTCCCATTTGGTGCTTGCTTGTGTGTTCTGAATAACAAAGTCTACCAAAAAACCACAAAAACAACAAAAAAAAAAACCCAAACCAAAACCTCCAAACAAAAATACCCACACCAAAGCACTGATTTTGCAGATATTTTTTTCTTTTGTAAAGATTACTTCTTTTTTTCTTCTTTTCTTTGTTGGATGTTTTTTTTTTTAGTAGTCCTATTCATTTCTGTATTTCACAAGGCAGAGGGGTAAGATGTTACTTTAAGATTGTGTCTTTTTATGTCTTCATACATCCCAATCCCTCGTGCATTTAAAGTAACATAACACTATATACAGAAGAACTTCCACTGACTTTATGGCAGGTACTCGTGGGGAAACCATAAGTGGCTTGGGTTAGGAGCTGCATGCTAACAAGCAGTGCTGTTACCGTTTATGTGCCGACAGTGTCCAAAAGGCTCCGATGTGCGTGACGGGTGTCTGTGTGCCGCAGGCATTGTGGAGCTGCTTCTCTCCAAGAGAAAATTCGCCTGTGCTGGAAGCCACGTTCTGGTGTGGACTCATTCCAGGTGAGAGAATAACCCCTCACTTCAACTGGCGTCGCAAATCTCATGCCTTATTACCTCACATTTAAAGTACAAGACTAATGGATTTTATGTTCCTTCGCTAACAATGCTGTGTGTGTATACGAGTGTGTGTTATTTTTTGAAATCAACCATACAAAAGCACCAAAACAATAGAATAGATACTCATCGTTGTTTAAATGCTACTGGAAAATGCTTGACGGCGTGATAATTGCGGCCATTCCAATTATGTTATTCAATGTGATGAGATGTGAAATGCTACTGCCAGCTCAGCAACTTTTCAAAAGATTTATACATCTTAATTTCTTTTATTGTTTCAGACACTGTACTTAATATAAACTTGAAGTCAAAACTCAGATATTACATATGCTGAGTGTTTTCATCTCTTTGCAATATGTATTATTAATTGATTATGACATTTGTAGCTTTAAATGTGACTGTGGTCTTCTTTCACTCTTCTCCCACTGTCTCTTTCTTTCAACCTTATAACCTTTTGATGCTTGTGACTTCAATTTGTAATATTCCTTTTGCCTAAGCAGTAGAATACAGATAAATTATGCAACTTTAGTACTGTGATCTGGTGGGACTGAGAGTCTTCTGTAAAAAATACAGAAAACACAAGTTCTGGAAGATAAAAGTCTATCAAAAGGAAATATTTTGGAAAACATGCTGATAGCCCTACTTCCATGTGGACTGAGGAAGGAGTTCAGATGAGAACTTGGTTCTAGTCTATTCTGGCTCTCACTAAAAACTCTATTGCTTTAAAACTTTGATTTTAATTCAAAATTTAAAATCATGGTTTTTACTTTGCTGCAACAAAGTGTTTCTGCCAACTTTTTAAATTGACTTCAACAAGGAATCTCATCACTAAGGAGTATTAAAGGACTACATCAAATACAACAGCAAAATGTACCAGCCATGCTTGCATGCCGTTCACGTGGTTGCTTGCTGAAATTAGAAGTATATAGTATTCCTCTATGCTCTATGTTTTGCTTCATCGAAGGTGACAGTATTGACAATGTTGGATGTCCTCTGAGTTTATAGCAGGCTGAGCACTGAAATAATCTGTGGTGAGTCTCTGAGCAGTTGTTTACCCAGTGGTACAATTCAATATGTGGACGCGTGCAGAGCCCCAGTGAGCTCCACAGACCTCCATTTCGATGTAAACATTTTCCTGAGGAAATCTGTCTGCTAAATTGTAGCTGTCCTCTGAAAAGATCTGTCTTCATTTGTTCAGTTTGCTTCCAGGGGTAAAACTCCCCTGTAATTTCTGTGACCAACTCAACTGGTTGCGTAGAGGTAAAGGTCTACGCTCAGCACAAGAATTATACCTGCTGCTACTGCCTGATGGGGAGGATGATTTTTCTGTTGTACTAGACAGAGGCTGAAGGCACTGTACGTGCAATTTTGGCAAATTTTTCCCAAGATAACATCAATAAATATAAACTGTTTCCTCCCTACCCCCTCAGCTGACCATCTGAAAGTCCCTCAACCTGTCTTACCTACAATTCATTAGCCAGTAGTTTTTGCACCCATACGGGTTTTCAAAATGAGGGAAAGAAAAGCAATTAATAGTGCAACGACTTACTCAGCAGCCCTTCACAGCAAAGCTCTTTACACAGAAGGAAATTTCTTGATGTATCTGTTACCTGCTGTCAGATGCATGATGAGAAATTGCCATGGGCTATTAAAATGTATTTATTAACTTTCGTGGCCTTGTTATGCACAATTAGTATGACATAAGTATCAATTAAAAGTGTAGCCATTTTAATTGCATTAGCTCTGTTTGAAGGTAACATCTGCTCTGCAGTGGACAGAACAGGCAATTCATTATCTTCCTGGGGACAGAGATACAGTTTTCCTTTCCAAGACCTCTTTCCAGGTAATCTAAACCTTCATTTCGGGACAGGATTTTCTATGCTTGTAACAACTCAAAAAAATTTTTTTTCTTCCTGAAGGATTTTTTTAAGTATTGTAACAAATACAACTTTTAATTAAACATCATGCAACAGAGCAACTCTGGAAAAGCTGAACATCTAAATCCTGAGTTAATAATAAGCATGCGCTGGACCCCAAAGTATAGCGCATATACCATTTCCTACACCTCAGCAACACTGAAAAGTCAAACCTAGGTGTAAAAAGGCAGGTATTATTTCTTCCATATACAAAGTGCAGACGTTCTTTACATGAAGACTGCTTTTGTTTCCAGTTACAAAAAGCAAGAAGGAGCAAAAAGTGTCTCTGAAACAGCCGTCTGTTTCTGTAACCCCAGGGTGGGTCATTGCTCCTGGATAAAGTGGCAGAAGGGTGCAAAACATGCTGAGAAATGCAGAGAGACAGAGATAAGACAGACAGAGATCTGCTGTTTGCTCATTATTTTTAATTTACAAACATTTAAAGAAAAACGTGCATCTTATTTCTTTATTAGAGAATAAAGACACCAGTACAGCTTTGGGTTTTTTTACGATATACAGAATCTACAAAACCCCAATGTATAAGTAGAGTTCTGGGGGTGAAAATCCAGAATGGAGCCTCTAGAGAGCCCGAATCTGTGCAGCTCTGCCAGTCTCACACCAGACACTCCAAGGCTGAGTCAGGGCCATTACTAATGGCACACAAGGTAAAGGTCTCCAAGCAGCGAGGCAGATGGATGTGTGGATGACAGGGAGACCCAGGGCCTGGGACAGAAACGCTCCTTAGCAGATGAAAGCTTTTTGAAAATGTTTCTACTGCAATCAGTTTTATTCTCTGTTACTACAAAGTAAATAAGACTGCGTATCGAGAAATAGCTGCAGCTGGTATTGTTTTTATTAAGGAAGAAAAAGGAAATTATCTGCTAATAAGCTCATTCTAGTTAAAATGTATTTGCTATGACTTGCTACAGTTATAAAGTTTTAAGCTGAATAGGATCCAAGCAAAAGGAACAGAGCCATGTTTCTGCAGGTGGGGGACATCACTTGAATGTTTCTCTGCTATTCTGCCACAAAAAATAGGACAAGCTTCCTGAGCTCACCAAGACAGCATTCATAGAGATGGGCAGAGAGAGCCACTGGTTCACGCTGGAGTCACCAGCACTGTATGCAGTAACACAGCTCTCAAATAAAGTAAGTTGTGCAGAAAAGGTTGAGGAATCATAACCATTTCATAAAACCATGTGATGAATATAGAACAAACACATCTGGTGTTAGCAAATACATAGCATTAAAAAAGTGCTGTTTGACTAATAAGTTGAAATGCTGATAGATTCTGAGAAAGGGAGATACAAAAGATGGTAACTCAAGTAAAATTAAGATAAAGTGATCTTTTACAAAATGTTGTGGCTAGGAATGAATGGATCTTCGTGATGATTGTCGTGTAACATCCAAGACAGGTAATTGCAACCCAGAGGTTTGCTGTAAATTTAATCTGAGCTAGAAATCAGCACATTGCTTGCCAGATTGAACGGCAATTTGAAAGAAGGGCAGAAAGCTGCAGCTAATACAGGCAAGTACCTGGACAAAGGAGCTAAAAAGAGAAATTGTTCAGGGTAGGAGAAAGAAAGCATATAGACTCAGTTGCAGTTGATAGGCACTTTTGATGACTACAGCCAGTGCTGCTGTGAAAATAATTGAAGTATTTCCTAATACCACGGTGCCGCTGGACATAGTCTGAGAAGTTAATTTCCAAAAATGGTCTGCAATTTATTTCTGGGACATTTCTTAAACATTGTATATTTGAATATATCATTGGTTAACTCTCACCCTGCGTCAAGTCAGTTGGCAAGTGCATTTTAGAGACTGAAAGAAGCTAATGCTAAAATTATAGGAGCTTACAAACATATTGCAGTAAGGAGATTTCTTTTTTGCATACACATTTACCCCAGGGACTTCCCAGAAAATAATTTACCAAAAAATTTGATGGATAAGGAAAAAAGAGTGAAAGCTACAGAAAATATAGCTCTCTTTCTTGCGTGGGTACATAACAAAAAAGGGGAGAAATGAAGATGATGTATTATTAAGCAAGTATGAACCAGAGACTTAATAAACAAAGAAATAGGAAAGAGATATTTTGATTGTTATGTGGCAAATGCTTATAGTGGTTACAAGTTATATCACCCGGGAGAAGTAAAAATTATTGTCATACACTGGTAGAGAAAGGGATAATAAAAATGAGAAGCAGATAACAGGAGCATTTTTATTTATCTATTTCTATCTTTCTGTACTAAGGAAGAGCAATTAATAACTTGGGCATGCGTTTCTCTGCCAGATACATAGCACTGGTCATATAGGAAAGCGAAAGCTCGACTTATGTGCTTTATCTTAATGCTATTATCTAAGAAGTTTCTAGCGGATAGCATACTGTACTGAGAAAAAAAATGGGGTATGTGAAAACCATTAAAGTATTACTTATTTCCCAGCTGCAGATCAGCTTCAGGAATGGGTGAAATCAGGGTTATAACTTTAGAGTTAATGTTCAAGTTCTACCCACAAATGGGAAGATTTCTGTGGGTGGAGTTGGTGCACCCAGATGGCGAACTGGGGGGTATGTGCACAGAAACTAGGCAGTCTGAACGTTGGGTAAATTAAATGTCATCCTTTTTCCTCAGAACAAATATTACTGTTTCTGAAAGAGCAGTGCACAGTGCCCACGGCAAACAAAAGCTGAAACTTTTTAAATGTTTCATTTAGTACATTAGATAAAATGCAGACACTTGTGCACAGCAGCTTGCGACTCTTCCAACGCAGCTCAGGCTGATTTTAACAAACAATTTTTTTTCTCTTCAGGAAACAAGCCAGCTTCCCCTGCCCGTGACAGAAAACAAGCACATCCCTTTGAATTAATCCAGCTGACGTTTGTTCTCTTAGCCAACAAGAAATTGTCATTCATCGAGAACTTAAGAGCCAGAGAGTAACTTAAAATAATCCTGAGAATACAATGGGGATGGAAAGATTGAAAGCTGGTATACTATATGAATGGGTTATTTTTGTATGAAACATGACTGTGTTTGGAGTATTTGCCACAGTTTGGGTATGGCTGCAAATTCCCATTGTCTGGGCAGGGTTATCCCGTGCAATGAATAGTAAGCAGGTGAGCGTGTGCTGAGCGGTGCTGGGCGAGTGAGAGGTACAGGGCGCCTCAAGTTGCTCTTTAAAAGCAGTGTACTCAGCTGAAGTGCGGAGTCAGAGAAGAAAAAAGCTGAGATGCAAAATGACAATAAAAACACACAGTTAACCTTAAAATTGCAAATTGTACATTGTGCTTCCTATATTATAGGTGCTCTGGGTTGGTGGGATTTTCGATCACCCACCATCAGTTTTAGGGCATGTCCACATATCCCATGTCTTTAATTTGATGACTCTGTATGTGTGTGTAGGTGTTTAGCTCATATATAGTTTTTTGACATAATACACCTTTTTTTCCTACTCATGGGATTTCCTAGGAAAAAATACCCAGAGCTGCATGTGCTTCATAAACAACTCTTGATAGTTTTTCAAACCTCCTTAATATTCATAAAAGAAATCTCCTATAAAGTGATTGTCTAATTAAAGATCTGCTTTTATCAATTGTGCTTTACAATCCACTTGAGCTTTCAGAGATTCAGTCAAGCACTTGAATTTTAAAGCTCATGGATTATTGCTTTGAGCACCAGGGATCAAAGCAGTAATACCACCATTAAATCTCATGGTACTTACTTCTCTCTCATATTGTCAATAAGCAGTATTTTAGTTCCTCATTTAAATTAGCCACTTCTTCTAAACTAGAGATTACTCCTCCTGTGGCTTCTTCTAAGGGGCTGGACTTTCAAGGGAGAGTGTTCTTTAAACACCTCATTTTGTAAGTGATCATTAGCAGTAAACATTGGAAGATTATTGATTTCCTTGCAGTCTGGAAATGTGTGGAGTGCTGTATAATTACAAGTAGCTTTGAACAGTGGTAGGTGTATAATTTGATGTTTTATAATGACTATTTAATTGCATTTTTAATAGGGTTGTTAGGCAGCTTGTGCATGGTTCTGTATGGAAGACTGAAAACGTAGGGCTGAGTTGGACCCGATAGCTGTTTGTAAGACCAGAGGTGCCTGTTCCTACAATGGCAAATGGCTCGGGGACTCCTGAGGAAGCACAGAGAGACGGAGGCTTCTTCAGCAATCTCCCAGCAGCCAGATAGTGTCGTCTTCAGGAACTTACTGGATCAGATGTGGTTTCTGACATGTTTGGTGATTATTGAATGGATGTCTAGCCCATTACCATCTCGGTCCCTCGGATGGCTATTGTAGCCCTATTGTGAGGAGGTGTCACAGGTCTCCCACCTGGATGTGAAGAACAAGTTCTTTTGGTTTGATTTGAACACAGCCTCTACTTTCTTCACTCTATCCCCCTAGATTTTTGCTGGAGAAGATGGTGAAGAGCCTCTCTGTACGTGTCACTCGTGATTTGTAGACCACTACTGGGGTAGCTGTATCTCTCTCTTACTAATAACTGTTCTCTGCCTGACCTCATCTTCCCCTCCAAAAAAGCAGCATTGCCTGTTAAAGACACTTAATGAAACTGTGTGTTGAATCCAGGAATTATGACTGAACACATTTGGCACTTGCAAGTTTCAGGAAGGGATTCAGTTTGTTTGGACCTGGCTCTTCTGACCACTTATCATCCCCTGAAGGTTCATTTGCAGATGGTTGAACTTCATGATCTTAGAGGTCTTTCCAGCCTATGATTCTATGATTCATTTACTGCTTCAAACCCAAATGAATCCCAACCAATGCCGAAAAGGGGGAACTCTTAAATGGGAGGGCAGCAAGAAGAAAGCAAGTTTGATGGAAAGATGCAAGAGTGGAATATTTTATTTCACAGAATAAGTACACTGAGATATTCCACAAAGTACGTATAGTCCAACATACAGATGAACTTATGCTATTATGCAGATATAGGGCATCTGTTAGGCTAAGCTGTGAGGTTACAATATTACTTCTGTTGCTAAAGCTATTACAGCCATAATATACAAATCTAGCCAAGTCCATCTGAATGTGAAACATATTTCAAAATTGAGTTTCTGTGTAAAGGAGCTCTGCCTAAATTAGGCTATTTGCAAACAGAAATAGCTAAAGGTAGTGCAAGAGAACTAGAAAATCCTGTGGTAAATGTCACTTTTCCTGACTTTATTTTTTTATCCTTTTCTGTTTTTAATTCCAGATTCCAGCCAGGTAGGTCAGATGGAAATCAAGCATTGTTTGACTTGTATGGCTGCCAGTTCTATTTAAAGTCCCCAAAGCATTTTTTTACACCATTGGGTCATTATTTTTAATAGAAAGCTGTTCTGGTGGATAGTGGAACTGTACTTCAGTTCCTCACCAGCATTTCTGGAGAGGGCTACTGGCAGTGTTTGGACAGTGCTTTAATACCCTCATAAAGATGCTGTATAAGTGCAAAAAAAGTCAGTTGAAAGATTTTTCTAGACAAAACTCTACTTCCATAAGCATTGGATTTGGTTGTTAATTCCTAAATATTTGTCATTATTTTTTCTGTGCCTGGATTATTAGCTTTTTTTCCCTGATAGAATTATATATAACTCTAAATTTCAATTTCCTATAACTGTGTTTGCTACATTTTTCTCGTGGACTGAATAACTAAGGTAGAAGCTGTTGATTCTGTTTTCAAGTATTCTGCCCCTGTTAGGAATTTATCAGCTCGATGTAACCAGTTTGTTATCCTTGCTGTGTATAAATACTTTCTTCCACTACTAATGACTGGACTAGACTGTAGGCTTTAAGGAGTTTTCAGTGTCTGTAACCCAGAGCTGAGATATCTGTGTTGCATCAGAAGCATTTTATAGTGACTAAAACTTCATGACATGTCAGGAACAAGAGAAAAGTAATTAAGTAAATGAAATGTCAATTGTTGCTTTAGACAGAAAATCTATCATTTTTGCAGGAAAACTTTTCCAAATTTTGGCCTTTGCAGAATCAGGCAATTATCAGTCTTGTGATCCTGATTTAGGCCATTGCCTCAGGGAAGTCAATAGTTCGAATTTATCTACTCATTTCATTGACGGGCTGAGCCTGAGTGAAAGAAAGTCACTCATTTCTATTACGAAACAAAAAAACCCTGGTTTTGAAGAAGAGTTCTGGCCATTGAAGTTTGAAGAAGAAGCTATAAGAAGGTGCATGGACCCTGAACTGTTTTTGCCTGGCAGTTCTGCTCAGCAGCTTCTGATAGCGCTTGGCCATTAAGCAGAAAGAGCAGTTCTGTAGGGTGGCCAAAAGGAAGGTAATTCATATGCTTATAACTCACAGAAGACCTGAGCAGCATCCCCACAGTTAGAAGCTGTTATGGGTGGGAATTTGGCCCATATATTGAAGCCAGATAAAACTGGGAAGATATAAAAAAAAGAAATATTTTAATATTTTGCTGTGTGCTCTAGCTCTTGTATTCTCCTTAGTACTTATCAGTGAGTACTAGCATAAAGCTGAATGCAATTTTGAGGAGTATATTGGTAGAGAGTAAAAGCACTGAGAAGTGCATCAGTAAGTATTTCAACAAGTAATCACACTCATTATTTTTTTAGTATATGAAGGAGATAGTACTGCTGGAGTAGACTCCTGCTTGAATGGAAGGGCCAAAAAAGCTGCAACTGGTTAGCTGGCGTCTGAAAAGAGTGGAAGGATGGATGTCTCTAGGATGAATTAGATCTCTAGATGTATAGCTATGAATAAAGCAGTCCAACATTTGCTCTCCTAAGGTGAGAAACATCCTCAGTTAAAACTTTTAAAGAAGCTTTAGAAATTATACATTTTTTACAGAAAAATCAAGTTGTTATGTCAGCTTGGACTTTAAAAGTGAATGTTTTATTAAACCATGATCTATTGAGTCAGAAGAAATATACAATGTGATTTGGTTAGCAGCACATAACTACTAATGAGTACCCAATGACTATTTCACAAATTAGTAAAAATTATAGCTAATTTCCAAATACTTAATCTCTGGAATAACTGGTTTTGCTCTGGTTATTCTTTCTGACGAAATATGCTCTCTGTAATACCCTTCAGGCTGCAATGCATGCAGGAGATCAGTCGTAGTCCTTACTATGGGGCTGGTTAGTAGAAGGCCATTATTCCACTTCTTGCTATATGCAATAGAGAGTCTATTACAGTTGTGGTCAATTTGTGCTTATCAGTTTTGGGATCCCTGAACACAAAGGTGGTGCTTATTCCTGCTCAGCTCGGAGATCTAGAAATTTCAGTTTTCTCTGTAGGCAGGTTGAGCTACAGCTTTGCTCTTTATTGAACAACCTGACTATGGTTGATCACCTAATGATAACAGACTTCTAGATAGACAATGCTAATTAAGGATTACCTGTAGTCTGTCCATAATTCACTCTGCTGGAAATCATAAATAAAACTTCTGTAGGAGCTCCGGGCTCTGCTGGTGGAAAAATATTATCTCCACTGCTCTGCTTGCTGCCAAGCAGAAGGGACCTGAGGACTTTGTGTTCCAGAGCAGTTCGTCTGCTTAAAAACTAGGACATGAAAGTTGTTGCTACAAAAGCCAAACATGATAGGTTGTAATAAATTAATGCAATAAGCTATGCAGAACAAAGTAAAAATATTTAGCCTATTACTGAAGAATGCTTAATTCCAATAATTATAGAATCATAGAATCATAGAAAGTTTTGGGTTGGAAGGGACCCCTAGAGGTCATCTAGTCCAACCCCCCTGCAGCGAGCAGGGACACCGCTAACTAGATCAGGTTGCTCAGAGCCCTGTCCAACCTGGT
>Ga0065711_1036338_pt1 | contig 21104 bp, 11 predicted proteins | sample Hoacrofraction12_FD_59098 | JGI IMG/M metagenome (GOLD analysis project Ga0065711, IMG submission 59098) | Hoatzin crop microbial communities from Cojedes, Venezuela - Epithelial fraction 12 v2 (version 2) | ecosystem: Host-associated > Birds > Digestive system > Esophagus > Crop | place...
CACCCACCTCCGCAAATCATCTCCTCAAGTCAAGGACTCCGCCACCAGAGAGTTCTGAAAATTTGAAATTCTTGCAAGCACAATAGAAAACTACTTTCTCTTTCTCACACACACAACAGAATAGTGTGGAAAACCCACATTAAATGTTTTCAGAAGATACCTATGCAAGTGGTGTTTGGCACAGTAAGTTTAGTCACCCTGACAAAACAATTATTTCCCATGGTCCTGAAGAAAATGATTTATTTTCAAAATAACGTAAAGTTGAGCAGGGGGACAAAGGACCTGTTCACTCCTTAAGTCCACTAAAAGGTGAGCAGTGAGACTACAATATCACTTTTGTTTTCTACAGTGGTTATCTTACCCCTGCCCCCTATCTAATCCTGGCAGCTTTCCCAAAAATGTATTGTCAGAAACATGTCACTGCCAATCAAGCTTGAACATTTGGACTTCGTGGAGTATAGCTGAGAGAGAATACATATATAGTTGTTACAGTCAAAATATAGAAAAATGCCCAGTAGAAGATACCTTGGAAGAGACGACAAGGACATAGATGGTATTTCTGTAGTCTGGTTGTTCTGTGTCCTCCCATGGTGTGCAGTTAGCACCAGTTGATTAATTGCTGCCAGTTAACAAATGCATCCATTCGTTAACAGAATTGCATTGAATTTCTTTCCAACTTGTCAGATCTTTTTGACTTACTCTTCCTCTCCTAGATCATGTTTGTGGCTGGTAAATTGGTTTCTGAAATGCAGTCTCACACACTTTGCTTTTGAGTTAGCTTTCTTCTCTGCAGCATACTGCTATGTACTGTACCTTTAAGTACTCAAATCAATTTAATTAAATTTCATTACAAGCACTAGAGCTGAAACAAACTAATGAAAGCAGCCATCACGTCAGGTGGTATTTATCTCAGCATTAAATTGAAAATACTCCCTTTAGGCTCTTAAAAATTAGTTTCAATATTTAATGCTAATAGCTTTTGGAATTGTTGATGGGGATAGTTTTAATGAATTTGTTACAAACTGTTTACCTTTCCAAGGAAAGAAGCTTGTTCCTTGCAGCAGAGGAGAGCTGAAGATAGATGACTTAAAAGTATTAGGGTTTTCAAATACTGCGAGGTCTGGGAACTGCCCATAATGCTGTTGAAAAACACCGCGAAGGTTGTCACACAGTGACAGCAGTATGCCTGGTTTAGTCAAAAGCAATGCCAAGTCACCACGATACTTCTGTTAGAGTTTATTGTTTGCCTGACTTGGGTTACCGAGGTGATCAGGCTTCCAAACTTGAGAGTTTGTGGCACATTTTATTTGAAGACCTCACTATAGGCACTACTCTCAGCAGAGAGAAAAACATAAATTTGCAGGGAGGGGGAGAAGGAAAGATATCTGCTGCACAGCAGAACGCTGTTGCCAGCGTCCCAGCTACAGCTGGATTTTGCTCCTGGACTGCTGAGGCAGCTGGCGATGCTGGTTCTGAGGAAGCAGTGCTGACAGGGTACCTATTGGCATTCTGCAGAGCAACACTGGTGCCACGCGCTATTCCTGCAGAGTCCGTGGGACTGTGCCGATAATGGGGATTTATTTCATCTAGTTCCCATCAGAGCCAGGGTCTAGGTATTAATGTAAACAATACAGATGGGACAGACAACAGGAAGAAAGGTTTAGGGGAAGATTCAGGTCACTTTTTTTCTGACCCACGTGCCAGGGATTTATTTGAGCGAAGCAAGAGTCCAAAATCTGAGTGTACGTGGCCCTGCATGCATCCAGATCCACAAAGCTGGAAGCATTTCTGACTAGGGCTATGTAAACGTGGCTGATGTCTCCTCCTTTTGCAGGCAGACAGTAATACATAGTCTATTCCTTCTCCTTTTATCAGATATAGAGCCTGTCCTCTTGGTGTCTTCCTCTTCAGCAGTCTGTTTAACAGAAAATAAATGATCACAGAACTGTAACAGAGTGAATTATAGAGAGTCACCTTTCTGGTAAGAACTTCTGACCCCAGAGAAGGAGGAAGAAGGGAACCATTTTTCTTCAGCAGGATAACAGCATAGGCTTCTCACATGTTTGCTGCTTCATTTTTATACTAGAGAAATCACCATGCAAGTTGTTGTTAACAGGAGATGTAAAAATAATGCTATGTTATTTACAATCTTGATGCTTGGATAAGATTATTGGACTTAAGCTATTCATTATAACCATAAGCTATTAGTTATTTTTAAAAATATATATGCATTATATATACATATTACATATATGTGTATATATTGAAAAGTTTCTAATAAATTCAAATTTGATTTAATGTTAAGAAGTTAGGGCTTTACAGGTGGTTTTGTTTGCATTCCCATTGATCCTTCTTCTAAGTTGGAGGACATGGCTTGTGTAGCGGCTGCTGGTTGGAAATGAATTTTGGTTGAAACAAGTGCTATTAAACATTAACTGTTTCTTTTTTTATGTTACTCTTACTATTTTTTATTAATGAACTGGTTTTCTCCCTTATATTTTCTTATATGACGGTCATAAAGTATGAGGTGCAGTTCAGTGAAGTGTCCTAAACTTGAGTGACGTCCATGGACAAACGCTCACTGTTCACTCTAGGGAAAGTCCTGACTCGACTGTGAAAGCCCTGGCGGGGACTTCACTCTTCCTTTTTTCCCCTTCCCAAGTACGACTGAGATAGACGCGTGTTTATACAGATGCGTTCTGTAAGGAGTAGAGATATTCAGAATCTGTAGTTAGGTGTCACATTTATCTATCCTAATTTACTTATAACATTTCCCTCTACATCAAGTATAAGTATCTTCTTTCCTCCTGCTGTTTTTAAGAGAAAGCATTACACTCTTGCTGAGTTCTCTTTCTTAAAAGTGGAGTGAAAGGTGGATTTTCAGGTCATTTTCTCTTGCAGTTCTGAGAGCCATGTGCCTGTGGTTTGTGTGGAGGGAACAAAGTCAGAGAGATGCCTTGGGCAAAGGCAGAGCGTGGAATTCAGGGTTGGATATCTGGAGTAGCCTGAGGTCAGGGGTGGGAATATTCTTTACCAACCCAACAGGGAATTATTGTTCTGTAAGCAAGAGGAAAATTCCAGCTGTTTTTTTGGTAATATTTTATTGTGTTTGGTTTTATTCAGCATTTCATTGCAAAAATTTTGTTTACCACCATGCCAGGTGCTTGACTCAATTTCCACTGAGCCCAACAGAAAGTAGGCATTTTTAAAAGGCTTATGCCTTCAGTGCGAGACTGGGAAAACTCTGTGTTACTGATTTAACATTAAGCAGTAATAAAGACAGTTTATCAATACTTTAAGACATTTGAAATACTGTCATTTAATAAGAGCACTAGCACAAGTCAATTTATTCTCTCATGATAGTTTCAAACTATTTTTAATATTCTTTTAAAAATGTAAAGTACATTACTTTGCATTATTGCATTATACTGTGATACAGGAACTAAACCTGAACGATTTAAACTCTCCTTTTTTATTTCTGAACTAGCTGTTTCTAGTATTTGTATTTGTTTCTTTTTTTTCAAATACATCACCATTACCACAGTTTTAAATAGCTGGAATAGAATTTCTTTCTGTAGATCTCGGAGAAAAGTGCAACGAGGAAAATGCATTGATTCTTTTTCCCTCGTGTGTGAACAAATGGGCAGTTAATGTATCTAGATTATAGATACCCAAATAGTTACAATACTTTTGGTAATCCTGGAGCTTCCCCATCTACTTACTCCAAAATTTCATTGTAAGATAGAAATCATTTAAAGCAAAAACTGATCTTTGCTGTGGAAACAAGCAGTCTTATGATTTGGAATGTTTTCATAGCCAGAATGCCATTTGCAGGGTGAAAACAGAGGCATGGGAAAAGACAGAACTGTTAAACAAAGAGCCTAAAAAGTTGTTCAGTGTTTTCATAATTTGAGTCTTTCTGAAATGTGTTATTTTACAGAACTTTTTGCACTTTAATGTTTCTCCTAGTGGGCCAGTACAGTCAGCACATTGTATCCTGCACCACTAGAATATTTCCCAGCCAGTGGCAGGAAAAAGATACCAGCCTACTTGTGTACACGTAGTGAAAACACTAGAGGAAAATACTCTGTGCTTAAAATGGGGAACTGTGTGGCGTTTTCGCTGACTGCTGTCGCAACGTTTGATGTTGCAGGACGGATGGTCGCAGTATCACTTTGTAGCCTCATCTTCAACAATAGAAAGGGATCGGCAAAGACCCTACTCTTCATCACGCACGCCCTCCATCTCTCCCGTGCGCATGTCTCCTAACAACCGCTCAGGTAAGACCAGTCTTCCAGCACTGAAGTGAAGACAGAGGTAATCCACCACTGTTCATATTCCTGCTTTAATCAAAGTCACTGCTGTCTTGATTTGTCATTAACTGTGATGGAAGGGCACAAAATATATTCTTTACTCTCACCTGAATCATATGATCAAAACAGGAATTATTTTTTTTTACTAACAGCTTGCAACGTTTTACAGCAGAAAGAATATTCCATAACTTTTTGTTATGAATTCTTATGCAGTGTTTTCCTGATTGGGACTACCTGAATAGATCTCTGGGCAATGGTGCCCATTTGTAGCATGAGGAAATGCTGTTACTCACTTTGCCAGTCATGAAAACCGCTGTGTTGTTTCTGACTACTCTGGACACTTGGCAGAAGCTGAAGCATCCACATTTTTTTTTGTCAGCGTTTATTCTGGTTAGATGTGTTATGTGTCTGTAAGTGTGCATACACGTGCGTATGTAAGTTTCACAGAAGTTTGCCTACAGGTCTTCATGTAACGTTGATGGCATATTTACACCAGCTATCATCGATTCTGTATGATTCATACAATGAACTGTTGTAAGTATTTCAACTTATGCCGCAGTGTTAATTGATTTTTCTATTCAGAAATCTGAGCGTTTTCCCCTCATCTTATTCTGAGGTAGAACATACCTTGGTCAAATAAAGCTATTCCCAGTGAAAATGTTCTGAGATAAACAGAGTAGAACAGTCAGACTTTCAATGTGCCTTTTACTGCTTGTTCGATCAAATGCTGTCATTCCACAGGTATACCAAGAGTTTAGGATTAAAATTGGCCAAACTGATTATTGCCGTCAGCGTCGTGCTGTAGTTTTGTTTTTAAGAAAACTTTGTTGTTAATTGTCTACAAGCTGCATCTATAGTGCTGCAGAACAACCACTGAGGAAATTTGAAAATGTAGCCTGAAGTACAGTGAGACCTGCCATTCAGTTTTCAAAAATCTGTCATTACGCAAGTCCCTAAAGAGCTCGTGTTCCTTTTTTTCTTCTCCAAAATCTCATTTTGACTGTATGTGCAAGGCACTTGAAATGTCTGGCCCTGAGATCGTAGTTCTGTCTCTTGCCAGAACTGTCTCCTTATTTCTGTTACTCCATTGCTTAAAGAGCATACTTAAAGAAATTTTGGATGAAATCTTACTGCTGTTATCAGTTATCATAAGACTGGAGAAGAACAAATATAGTGGCTGTTTCTGAAGGAAGAGAAGCCAATATAATTACAGGCCAGTCAGCTCAACTTCATTTTAGAAGTTTGCTGGAACAAATAATCACAATCTGAGCACCTCAAAGATAGTAGGAACATAAGTGCTTAACTCTAGGAGTCTCTATTTCTGCATAGTAGTATAAGTTGCTATCTGTCTGGTAGTGGACGTATCAAGTCCAGACAGTGGCTGGATATGATTTGTTCTTATAAAATCCACCTGAATTCCTGCTACAGCATAGTTGAAGTGCTTTGTGGAAAGCATAGTCAGTAAATTAAATCTGCTATAATCAGTAAGACTATTTCAAACAAGATTTTTATAGGCAAGCTAGCAAATGGTCCAGAAAATGTCATGTATGGTAAATACAAAACAGGCTGAAAACCATTCGCAAAGAATGGGTAATGCTTATTGCCAAAATGGAAGAATGCTTTGCTTGGAGATTTGCCTTGGGCCCAGTGCTCTTCAGTGGTTTCATTAATGGCCCAGGTAATATACAAAGGGTACCTATTACCTTTGTCGGTGACATAAACCTGTGAGAGGCTCATGTACGTTGAAGGGCATTATTGGAATTCAGAGTGATCCTGAGAAATTTGAGATACTATCCAAAGGGGGAAAAAAGATCCAATCCTTTACAAATAAATTGTAAGGAGAATATCTGGCTAGACAAAAGTTCTTAGAAATTATTTAGGGATTTTTGTCAGTTGCACACATGATCCAGGAGATGGAGAAATCGGGATATGAGAACACATGGAGTGGTCTGTAATTGTTTAACTTCAATAAGAGAAACACAAGATGGGGGCAGTTGGAAGAGGTACGCACTACATATTGAAGCACTTAACAGCCAGCTGTGAAGAGGAATGGCATGAACTTTCTCTACTTTCATAGCAGAGAAATGGAAATAATGAGCAGCAAGGAGTCAGGGTAGACATCAGGGAACATTTCCTCACAGTAAGGAAACAAAGCTCTGGAACAGACTGCTTGGAGCAGTTATGCAGTCTCTGTCGTTAGAGATCTTTAGTTTTAGATGAAAATCTGTCAAGAATTATTTTGGTATACTGGATCCTACCTTGGGGTAAATAGTTGAAGTAAATGTCCCATCTGTCCCTACAACTTGGGTGAGAAGATGCTTTAACTAGCATAGAGAGCTCTGTCTTCTTTTCGGTGTCCTTTAAGAATAAGAGCAGAAAACTTTGATATCACTTCTCAGTCTAATGTCAACCAATGATTTTATGTCTGCTGCCAGTAAAACCTCTGAAAGAGGGCACTTCTGGATTTGAACACTTGCTGGAAAGCATTTGTTCTCGTGTGGGAGGAGAGAGATAATTCCCACAGGGAGCAGAGAGAGATGGTTTTGTCTTTACCAGTCAATTTTGTTCAAAACACCAGAGTGCTTAAAAGCATTGCCAGAGTATGTGAAACAAAATGCATCCCTGTGTTAGCAATGTTTCCAACGTTTGCATTCTGTTTTGTTCCCTATTAGACTCGAGCTGCCATTAGCTGATTTGGTAATTTAATGTCGTGTTTCTTGATATCTGCTGGATTATCAGTTTTAGAATTCCGTCACTATTGACAAGCAATTTAAAGCAATTCCCAATTCTAATGACTTAATAAGAAAAAACATCTGTCCCGCATTTGCGCTGTAAATTCAGAGACCAGGGTCAGCAGATCCAATCTAACCAGAATTCAACATCACTTGTGCTTCCCTGCCCCTTAATTAAGTACAAGTGCTTCCCTGCTCCTCAACTGAAAAATGCAACATAGCTTAGAGGTTCTGAAAGGCACAAGTCACAATCAAGCTTCGCAAATGAGCTTGTCTTATATTTTTTGAATTTTTTTCCCTTTTTTTTAAGCAAGGCCATTGTTACTGCTTTCGAGGTTCCTCTGACATATCGAATATCTGGGTTGAGGCAGAGGAGGGAGCGGAAGTAAGTACCAGCACCTTAGTTATTTGTGTACCACTGTGCCTTCACGAGGCTCTGGGGTGCTCTGCCACGCACCTTGTACTCCTTCCCCTGCCCTCCACAACAGAGAAAGTGCATTGTAACTACCAACACCTAAATATCTTAAGTCAGTTTACTTGAAAGCCATTATTTTTAGCTCTGCTTTTCTCCTTTTCCTAAGCATTGCAAGCTCTCAGGCCTTCATGATCAATGCCAGTGATCACCTTCACGTTTTCCAGCGTGTGAGAACCAAGTACAAAAACAGGTCTCCTCCTAGTCACCTCGTACTTTCTTCCTTTTAGCAATACCATGAGTATTCATGATGAAGGATTTCGTTTTAATGATACCTTAAAGTAGCAGTTGTTGTTTTAATTAAAATTGTTCATACATAGATATTTAAAGAAGGAGAAACTGAGTTACCTGTAAGTGTTAAGCATTCTTTGCTTTCTGTGGAACACACCTTTCTTTTCTTCCCATCTCCATTAGGATCCTTTAATGGGTTTGTTTATTTTCAACAGAGAAAGGAGGAAACCATTTTATAAGGGTTTTTCCACACAGTTGAAAGTTAATAGTCTTTTCAACAGACATAAATTAACAACTCTGAGAAAAAAATGGAAGTGCCTATACCAGAAAGTTTTGACAAGTTAAAGAATTTTAAAAGCTAAAGGGGAAAAAAAAAATCCTTATTATTGTACTTTTTTCTTAATGATCTTCTTAGATGTTGGGTGTAAGTGAAAAAAGTAAAATGTTCAGAGAGAAAATGATGTTTGGAGTTCATTGTTCCATTAATACATTTGTCCTGTATTTGAAATAACAGCACCTTTTCTTCTATAATGGGGTAGTGTTTCTACAAACAGCTTAATGTTAGCATGCTAACAAATATAAACTTTACTAAAATGTTTACTCTAGAGTTAAAACATAACATTCAGTCATCTGTGGAGAGAAAAAATAAATCCATTTTTATGATCTAGCAAGTGCCCCAGCCTCACCTCGGGAAATGATCAGCCTAAAAGAAAGAAAAACAGACTATGAATCTACTGGAACAAACGCCACTTACCATGGAAATAAGGGAGAACACACTTCTAGGAAAGACACCATGACAGGTGAGATTATGCTTGCATAGCGTATCTAACAGTCACCTGTGACAGACCACTGATTTTGTAGGCTTGGCTGGGTTTACTGTACTGTAGAAAAGAGTCACCCTGCTTGGTTGATTCTGAAGTTGTAGCCACCTTGAGAAATAACAACTGAAAAAATATTTGATCTTAATGAATACAATGCTATGTGAAAATGATTTGTGAAGACCATGTTTCTTCACAGAGGAAAGGCTTTAAAAGCAATTTTACATTTCTTTTGAATTTTAAGTTTGTTTTCGTTTCAGAAGGAAGTGAGTAACTCCACCTTGTATTAACTAGCATTGTTTCTGAAGCGTGACAGTGGTTGAGCATGTGTGGTGATCCCTAATGTCTGTCTTTTGCAGGGAATGGCTTTCCAGGACTGCTTATCTTATTTTGCACATCAGTCATTCCTAGGAAATTTGGCAGCAGTTTGTAAAGTCTGTCACTGTTAGTTTCTCAGCTGGGCTGGTGTAAATGGAACAATTTTCTCTGTGTATGTTATGGCATCTCTTGCAGGTTTCACTGAAGGCTTCTCTCCCCTAGTGACCTCATTAACCTGTTAGCATTTCAGTAATTATAAAATTTTGAGTGCTTTGTCTAGTACTGCATCTCTGTGTTGATTCTCTTGCAGAGTACGTGTTGGTCTCCATCACCATTGCACAGGTTTATATAAGTTCTGTTGAACATTTTTGTACTTTTATACAGTGCCAAGCATCCCGGTGTCCTCTCCTCCAAATGCCAGTGGAGGGCAAGCAAAAAATCACAGTGAGGAGTCACTCTGCACTTTCAGAATGCCCGTTACCTCTTCCCGCGCCGTCTATGTAGGTCTTGCTCAGAGGATGCCAGAATGGGCCGTCTCTGTGTCTCAGCTCACTGGGGACACCGGTAGCACGCTGACTCGGCCTCGGGCCATCCATACTAGCTTTCAAGACTGTATTTAGGATGTGACTCATACTACATCCACTGTGTTATATGCTATCGTGTAATCAAAACCTAAAGGCCAGCCTTTGAATTTCTGCGAAAATGCAATACAGAACATTAATTAGCATGAAAGTGAAAATCTGAAGAAGAGGAATGAAAGTCAAGAGCATTTGGAAACCACAGAAATCAGGAGTGTCCTGAACGGTGCCTGCAGCGTGCTACATGAGGTTGCAGCGTATTCAGTCAAGGTACTGCATTTTATGTATCTGTAATATTTTGAGTGTTTCATAGTCACTGCGCAAGGTGGTTCTCTGAACCACTTCAGTGGTCCTTACTTGTGTGATGAAGGACAGGACTGCATTTTTTCCAGCACTTTGTCAAGGATCCATGAAGAGGGAATCTCAGGAGTAAGAGCAGCAGGCTGAAAAGGCAGAAACATTAGCATTTTGTTCTAGCTGTATCTGCACATTTAGACTACCAGATTATATCAGAAGGGTCACAAAAAAAGGAGGTTCCATGTGGAAAATCTGTGTTTCCTTGCAGACGGTCTCGTCTCTCTCCACACTTGAAAGAAATGGGGTTTTCTTTTTCCCCATCCCTTTTCATTTTGTCCTTTACTGTAGTGTTTTTCTTCTCCCATTCCTGTTTTCCTTGTTTCATTTCTCTTTCAATATAATTTTCAGATCATGAGGTTTTTACTTCTCCAGCAACTTGTGCTCCACTTTGATTTTTGCATCATGTTTTCCTTTAATATCTGCTTGCATTTTGTCTGTCCTCACTGATCTTTTTGGGTGGACTTTTAGTAAGGAAACTCAAAACTTTTAGCATCATGCTCAGCTGTAAACTGTTCTTCCAGCTAGTAAGCTCAGGGATAAAAATTAAAACAAAAATCAAATTGAAAATTTAATAATATTTCATGATCTTACATGACCATTGTACAAATGAATATGAAATTAACAAATCACTTTCTCTCTTTTTCAGGTCACCAAATCTCAGCTCATTTGGTTTGAGCTCAAATTAAGCACCATTTTAAGAACAAAAGAAAAGGATGGACAGCTAGAAGGAGTCTCACTCATCAACATTCGACATTAAATTTTTGTAACATATTTGTAGCTCATAAAATAAATAATACATTAAAGAACAATATAAAATCAGTACTTGTGATTTTAATTGTGAGATGTTTTGACTTTACTTGGATGTTCTAATAGAAGTTTGTGTAGCAAGTTCATTGCAATGCCTATATTTCAGTTTTGTGCATCAGACAATGCATTGCAGCTAATACATCCACAGAGGCTATGGGACTTAGATAAATGTTTTTTCAGGTTCCACCCGGCGCATACGTATTTTGAGCTGCTCTTGTATTTTGTGCCAGGCTGATGTATTACACAAAGCTTTCTCTGACTCACGGATTTACACAGCGTGTAGAGCCACAGCTGTAGTCCCAATTTATCCATGACTGTCTCCATGCTCTTCTCCAAAGCTCTTCTCAATTTATAGTTCAAAAATGTTATGACCTCTTGGCTGGGACTAAAATGAAGGTTTTTTTGATGGATTTTCGCAGTAGAAATGTTGGCTTCTTGCCATTGTGGAGAGTTGTCAGGAAACCTTTGGGAAAAATGGAGAATCTGTGAAGCAAACAGTTTGGCTGAAGATGATAACTTATATTGATTTCACAAGGACAGCTAAAAAATAGAGGAACAATATCAAAGTTCTCATTACCCTCTTCCTTTCCAGGTTTATGATGTATGGTATATTTACTCTCTATCTTCTCTGTAGAAAATAATGACCAATAATAAAATTTTATCACCTGAAGTACATTTTTAAGACAAAAACCACTACATTCCTTTAAAAAAAAAAGGAACTATAAGTGCATGTGATAATGTTATTTATGCTGTGCTGTGTTCCTTCAGAACAGGGAAGATAAGCTTACTGTACGCTATCATGGGACTCCTACACTAAAGTTCCTTTTACTTTCTTAGTTCCCTTGCCGAACTAATACTTGCATCACAGTCTGCACCCTGTGTCTTCACTTCCACCTGCAGAAACACCTTCTGATTAATTTATTTTCTTTTGGTTATCAAGAATCAATAATCTATACTTTTGTTACTTAAATATACTTGCAAGTCCCTGCACATTCAGAACGCAGCCAGCCACCATCACCTGCTGCAACAGCTACAGATGCGCAGGCTACTTGAACTTATTACTGCTTTCAGAAACCATAATGCACTGTAATCTTTTCTCATGCCCTTACCTCATCTCTCACTGTGCAGGAAGGTGGCAGTGGTAGTTACAGGTAATGATCTCTGTTAGCTGAGATTTGTGAGGCGCAGAAGCATTTTCCTTTACCGTCTTGAACTAAATTTTAGAAAATGGAGTCCTGCTGCTTATAGCAGAAAAAGCAGGTTGCGCAATACCAGATGAGGATGACTACCTGTCCAGCTGAGCTTTCCTTTCTTACCATCAGTCTGTGTTTGATGAGGGCAAAAGGCTAGCACCTTGTTATTTCAAAGTGCCTGTAAATGTGTTCAGAATAAGTACTTACAAGAACTGAAAGCTGAATGTTAAACCATGAATCAAGTGACTGGGATATATGTGGACGGCTTCGGTCAGGGGTATTTTTGTCACATAAACCAGTGAGTGACATAATTTTCAAAGCTGTTGTCAGCTTTGCAGAAAACTACTGTGGGGAACTATATGATTATTTTTTTTAACCAATGTTACCTTGAATACCAAACGGGGAAAAAAGGAAGGTATTTTTCTGTAATGTACTTTATGCAATGCAACCACAGAGTACTGCAGGTTGATCACAGAACTCATTTTAGAACCTTCACAATTATGCCTGGTAAAAAATACCTCTTCAGTACTATTGTGTACTGATGTTTAGATACTGCATAAAATACACATGTACACACACTCATCACTCCTCAAATCATCTCGTCTGCAGCTACAATTCTCACATCTCTGTAAGGAAGTGTGGCTGCTGGAAAATCTCTTGCTCCCTGTACCCCTTTCCCTTCTCTTGCCATGGTTTAAAAAAAGAAAATTATTGCCTTAATCTCTCTTTTGGTTTGGTAATTTTACTGTGGTGGTACGTATGCAATATTAACAGAAACAATCAGATACTAACCACACAATATCCTTCCATTCATCTAGCTCATTCTCTCCCTTCTTTCTTTTATATTTGCCCTCTGCTTTTGGACAGCAAGAGTCAACTGCTCACTGAAGCACGGCAGAGCGGGAATGGAGTTCCCAGGGATGCCGCCTGCGTGTTCAGAAGCAGGTACTGGAGCGGGGCTGCATGCATTGCTAGCAGCTACATTGCTTGACTTACATTTCCTCCAGAGACAGAATTATCTCAGCCTCCCTGCTAGACTAAGCCAAGATTTCTTGTTCTTCAACTCTTGGCATTCATTTCCAAGCATTTTATGTGTCATTGTATTTCTTTTTATTACATTAAGAAAAGAATACTACCTTTTTTTTGCATATTAAACTTCTAAATTTGTATCCACAGTGAAATCAGCAATGCAGACCTTGCAGCTATTCTCATAAGCTGAAACTGTCCATTTTTCCATCACAGAATATGTGATCTGGGAGACTGTAAGTCTTCAATCTGGCATGTGACAATTCTGAGCACATCAGTGCAAATGTCACAGTAGTGCACTGGGCAGCTATGCACCAACTCTGGACTATGTATGTTTTTATAATAGTCATGGCTATTAGTGGCGCGTATGTACCATGTGCCTTTTTATATACCTGTAAAAAGATGGAAAGGTCATGACCCTCCTGAAAGTCTCTCTGATTGCCTGTAGGAACAACATATAAATTAGCATGTATCCACTTTGCCATTTTTTCATCAGATTCTTGATAAAGCCCTCAGATGTCACATCTTATACCAATCTTTTATTCCTGACATGAACCAACCATCAACGGTATTGTCCTGTCTGGACTGAATATGTTCAGTCATGCCTGACTAAAGATTTGCATGCATGAAACATCAGCTGTGCTTATCTTGCGGTTTATATACATGAAAACAAAATGGTTACAAGAAGTTCTTCCCCACTTTCTGAGAGTCCAACACAATGAATTTAATTTTCATTTTTAGCCAAGAAGTAACACTTCACAAAATGGGTGGCTGAAACACTAACTCTGTGTATCTTCAGATCTTGAGAAGAGGAATTTGTATAACCCAAGTTTTTCTAGCACTGTGTAGGACAAGCAAAAACCTCAGAAAAACGGCATAAAAAAAGACGGTATCAAGGAAAGATCCGGCAGTTGTACTCCTGGGAGTCACGCTGTCATGAGATGCACCATAAATAGCAGTGCTGATGCAGACTCCTCTACCACCAAAGATTGTCATCGGGAGGGAGATTTTCAAACACTAAAGCAGAGGATACAGCTGGAATATAAACAACCCTGAAATAACAGTGAAGTCTCGCACATCAGTCAAGTATGGTGAGAAAATGCAGTCTGAGCAGGGAGAATCTCTGCAGATCGGCCCTTCGGTACTAGCATCTCTATGGCCAAAGACAAACTACTCAAGCAGTCGTCATTTCCATCTGTTACCACGTGCTGGGACACAGGCAGAATTAAGACTACCTTCCACTGGAAAAGACCTGTCGTCATCTTTTGGTAGAGTTGGTATTCTTCCCACCTTCAAAGAAAGAGTCCTGCTGCACTCCTTGGAGACCTCCAGAGCTCTGCTCCATTTCCTACACAGGATTATGCACTGTCTTGGTAACTACATCCGGCTCTTCAAGAAATGAGAGTTTTTTCGTCCCTATTAGTTAATGGTTATCAAGTGAAAAAATCTCTTTTTCCAGCTGTTAGAGCTGATTACCAAACCATATCATATAAGCCCTGTCTTTACCCTGTTTCAAGAACATGCTGGAGATCTTTAAGAACACCAGTTTGAGATCTGTAAAGCAGCAACATGGAACAGTGCACCAACCTCTGACAAAAATTATATCCTCAGCATGGAACCCGTAGCAGATGTGAAGATGAGAATTGGCTTATTACAGTCAACTTTGACTAAAGACCGTGCCATTCCTTTGTCTAGAGAGGGTGCGGTGGCTGGGGGAAGGACAGAAGCAGTTGTGCATGCTGGGGTCCATGCTAGCAGGTTGCCAAAGGAAGAAAGAGTGGTTACTTCTTCAGTAACTGTGGTTCTTCTTAGTGATGTGACTAGCATGGATCCCATACCCAGCTTTCAGCTCTGATGCTCAGTCCTCACCCGCAAAGGTTTCGAGTTGCGAAGCAACTTATGGTGCCTCCAGGTTTTATACCATTGCACAGAGACCTGAGAGACGTTGCGTGAGCAACATGTTTCGGTTCCACTGATGACTCTGATTCACAGCTACTCAATTTTTACTTTCAGGCACGTGCTTTTGTAATGAGAGTCCTCATGACAGCGTCAAATCATTGGTTGTACTATCTGGAAAGTTAATGCTGTATTCCCAGTAAGAACAGTGCACAGCAGCCACACAAAATACTACCCTCACAGTCTTTCAAATATGGGAAATAACTGTGGTTCTAGTAAATTATTCTACCAGCAAACTAAGCTTCAGCTGGATAGCCAAATCAAAATGATTAGTGAAGTCAACTTTGCAGGCGAAAACCTTAGCTTTTTATGTGTTTTTTGGGGGAGGGTGGGAGTTAAATTTTTGCAAAACTGTATGATGTTATGCTTGTCTCTAGACTTACTTCTGATTTCAAACTCATAGCTCACTTTTGTCTGTGCATTTTAGTAGCAGGACATCTGAGAAGAAAGTGACAGCAGTTCATGGAGTTGAGACTACCTTGGCCAGACCTCTTCAGTATAACTACATATTGCTTTTTTGCATAACTCATTTTTCAGTTGCATTTAACCACCTTTTCCATTAATATTTTCACCATATAGCAAAAGCACTGTGGGATAAATAATCCAGGATGTGGTGTAAGATCGTCCAACTGGAGTGAAAGAAATGAAATGTTTCTTAATATTTACAGCTGTTACCTGTTTAGTGTATGTGTGATATAAAATCCCATGTATAACCTGAAATATATTACTGAATGCTAGGTATGTATGAAATTATTTTGTTGATTTATATGTGAAGTGCACAAGATAGATATGAACATGACATAGCGTTAATAAGCATATACCATATACATGCATGTGCACCAAAGCAAAGAATGAATGTTCAGTGGGAGGAAGAGAAAACAGAAGTCTGCAGATGCTTTTAAAGATTTTTGTGTATGGGAAACAGGTGCTGTATAAGGTATTTAATGAAGCCTTCAGAGTTCATTTTGAGGCCCAAGAGGTATTTTTGGTAAACCTGCTTTTTCCTTCCTTTTTTCTCTCTCCAGCTCAGAACACTGGAATCTCAACTTTGTACAGGAATTCATATGGTGCACCTGCTGAAGATATCAAACATAACCAGGTAAGTAAGGAGACTAAAATGTTACTGTTCTAGATGGCATATGCACAAAAATTATATAAGGTGTTTAAGCCTGTAACTTGTAGTGAAATCAAGAGCAGCTTGAGACCTGAATGCCTGGAAAGTTCTGGGTATGTGTCACACACGCTGCAAGAGCCAAGCTAATGTTAGTGGGCACTTCTGCTGGCTCTGGTATCTCCTGATGTCCTGTGCCAACCAGTTTGGTGAAGTCCAGTCACATATTATTACTTGAGTATAGCCATAAAATTCAGCGCTACAGCTGACACCACAGAGCTCCCCTACTGAGGCATCCTAGCAGAAACTCGTGTATGGAACAGTCTTGGAGAAAGAACCCCTCTGTATCTTTTGCAGGGACACGTATGCTACACTACACTTATGTACAGCAAAAGCCCTCAGATTTGCCATTTAGTCGCTTCAGAAGCATGGCTGTAACAAGGCTTTTTGCTTGGTTGTTTTTTAACGTATGCACTGGGGCGTGGGCAAGAGGAAATGTAGCATTGCATCGGCAGGGATGATTTCTCACGTTTATACATCCAAGCCGTTCAGTCTAGAACTTTGGGACTCTCTTAAAATGCACTGTCCCTGAAAACCAGAAAGCAGAAAGAATGTCTGGATAAAGTGGGCATTACGAAAGTGTAATTGGCAGCGTGGGTGCCAAACTAATGCACTTACAGAACAAGTTACAATATTGACAGGTATGGCACTCATACACCTGGTATTTCCAGTGCAGTGTTTCCTTGGTCCCTGGCAGTCAGACAGTTTTCTGCAGCCACAGGCATTTGTTTCATCATTATGTGTAATGCTACTTTGTACTTAGTTGTCACAACTCTTTAATATTTTCACAACTTCTCTATGTAATACGCAAAAGTTGCAGCATTTTTCATCTAGAGAAATGAGACCAAAAACCATTTAAGGAACGCACTTAAAGTGATTAGTAGTATCAGACAGTTAAATGAAGATTTAGTAAAATTGTTAAACAAAATTGTTCTCTGAATGTTTTTACTGGATTACCCGAAATTTCAATTTAAGAGTCTGATATTTCAGTTTTAATCCACAAACTTTAGGTGAAGAGAGTTTCTGATGTTCTGTGCCACCATTTCTCTGTATTGGTTTTGCTTTTTAATGAGCCGGTATTTGCTGTGGTGCACCACATTCCTTCTTCGTGTGAGCCGGTTCAGTGCATGAAGGTGTTCTGCTTTTATTGTGTTTGAACAGATGAAGCCCTTCTAATTAACACAATATTTAGAGAAAATAAGGGTATGAGGTATTGTAACAGCAGGTGCACTCTAACTGCAGTCATGAATCAGCTAATTTGATTTTGGGGTGAGAGTTTGAGCAAAAACGAAAAAAAACCCCACCAAAACCCAGTTTTCCATCTTTTCCCACTTGCTTTCTCAATGAAATGTCATTATTACGAATGACGTATCAGAAGTAATGTTTTTAGCTAAAAAAAAAACCCAGAAATACTACTTCAGTTCCCTATTTTCTACTCAAAAATTGGCCATCTTTAACTTTTTGGCATCTATATGGGTTGTTTAGTACAGAATTTTTCTCCTGTGTCCAAAATTAAACATCTGTGTTTGAATATGTGACAAACAACCGAGGGGCTCAAGGTCCTAAACACCTCGAGAACTGGACTAGAACTGGAAACTAGAGCAGTCACTCTCCCTTGTGCTGTTCTAACACTGGGCCCAGTGTTTTAAGGTCCCTTGTAGGACTGTTAAAGGGCTTGGACAGCCTCTTGCACTCTGCGCGTAGAGTCCGACAGAGACATGCTTTGAAGGAATGCCACAGAGCTTGGCACACAGAAGTGCAAGTGTTCCTCTTTTTGTGAAGGAGCATTACTAGCTCTTGCGGAATCAGAAGGAGCTGGAGAGAGCCTTCGGAGACCGACATCTGAGTGTCAGTATTCCCAGTATGACCATTTGAGGACTGAAAGGCTGTATCATTCCGCAGTCGCAGAGTCTGCCCAAACTTAATAGAGGTGACATAGAGTGAAAGGTCGTGTTCCACTGAGATACGTAGAAAACATTTATAAATTTATATTGATATCAATTGATATCAAATTCAAATATTCAATTGGTATAAAAATCAAATTATATCAATATCAAAATCAAGTTATATAAATTAATATTTATTGATATAAATATAAATGGAACGAAGCAACAGCACAAGATTGCCAACATGAAGTGTTGCGGGAGTGGTAAGAAGATGGTTCAGCTTAACCGTAGCTGAAGAACACATTTCAGGGCACTGAGCTTGAAATTTTCTCATGTCAGTGCCCTGAAGACTCTAAGTGGTTCTTAAGGATATGGTGTCACTCTGCATCTCACCTGTGGCAAAGGCAGCTGCAAAATGTTTAGTATCTTTGGAGTATGTATCGCTTTCATTCAAATTCTTTAAGGCTGAGTTTTGGCCACCAATGTTTGCGTTACATAGCTGCAAAATAGAAAGTTATACACATATTATAGTTACAAAAGTAACTGTAGGCTACGCTGCTCAGATGCAGGTTTGAATTACTTTTAAATTAACCAGCATCTGTTAGCAGCAATAACTTTAAAAAATAAATGTACTTGATAACAATATTGCATAAAGAAATGTAAAGAAATGTAATGGCAAGGCAAAACTGTGGAAGGAATTAATTCACTACCAGGCAATACCTTGAGCAGATCCCAAGATTACTAAGATAAACTTTGTGTTTCCAGCATGATAAACCTAGAGTGAGACTTAGTCCTGCTGCCCTCCTGTTGCCCACAGTAAGTTGTATCTCACAGGCCCTGGGTGTTTCTGTCTTTCAGGTTTCAACACAGCCAGTTCCACAGGAGCCCAGCAGAAAAGACTACGAACCATATCAGCCGTTTCAAAACTCAACGAGAAACTATGATGAGTCCTTCTTTGAGGACCAAGTGCATCATCGTCCACCTGCAAGCGAATACAACATGCACCTGGGACTAAAGTCAACTGGCAACTACGTCGACTTCTATTCAGCTGCTCGTCCCTATAGTGAACTTAACTATGAAACAAGCCACTATCCAGCCTCTCCCGACTCCTGGGTTTGAGACTTGGGCAGATACAAAAGCTCCAGGAACTGTGCATGTGCATGCATACCACAAGACATTTTTTTTCCTGCAGATTTAGTTTGTTAAAGCCTGTTCCATAGGAAGGCCCAGATAACCAGTATGGGAAAAATTAAGAGATTTTTTTTTTAGAAGGCTAAAAGATACGAAAGCTAAACCTGGGAGTAATTAGAAAGAAATATATATACACGTATATATATATTTTACAGTGTAGGGCAACTTCACTGTTGGCCTGTAGAGTCTAAAGTTTGGTGCTGTGTATTGAATGTGGCTGAAAGAAGGAGGGAGAACATGACAGTGGGTGTGGGTCAAGAGTTAAGCACAAATAACTGAGCAGCGTACATACTTTATGGGGAACAGCTTCTCACACTTTGTTTAATATCCTCATTCATTGTGAATCTAGGCTTCAAGTTGCATTTGGGGTTTCCTCTGTACAGCAAGATGTTTCTTGCCTTTTGTTAATGCATTGTTGTAAAGTATTTGATGTACATTACAGATAAAAAAACAAACAAGTGCATTGTGTATATTACACCAATGCCACAGTGTTTCTTCATCTATGGTTCTAAATATTGCTTCAATTTCAAATTTTGAAAGATGTACGAATTTCCAGTTTTTTTGTTTCTTTTTCCCCGGTGCGTTTTAACAAAAAAAAAAAATCAAAAAAAATCAAAAAAACAAAAAGGAATATTTAGCAGTATTGTTCGTTCTGATATGTGAATTTGTTTGTGGCAACTAAAAAAAAGGCATTCAGCAGTTTCTGACAATTAACATTCATCATTCCACACTCCTTGTCAACAAAGTGCTTTTTCACTGCCTAAAATTTTAGATGTAGATATTTGAAATAGATTTTTTCATTTATACCAGTTTTCTTTATGATGATACAGTGTTAAAAGAAAATAAATTACAAATGATCTGTCATCCATATTTGCTAAGAATGTCTATTTCCAAGGACCTACCATACAAATACACATTCTTACTTGTGTGTGTCCACGTATGCATAGTATTCTGTGTGCGTGTGTGTGTTTGAGCGTGTGCGTTTGTGTGGCGTAAGACTTCTTTTCATCCAATGTTTTCCTTGTTCAAGCTTCAATTTTTGTTTCATTTTCAGTTTTTTTAGACAGTGGAAACTCCAGTATGTGCTTTCTCTTACTCACTTTCTTAACCATTGATAGAAATTCAAAATTGTTTAGGCCACATACTCACAAAGGAAGGGGTTATCGGATTTTTTTCACTGACTCCTTCACCCTCGGGTGCCATTTCCTTTAAAATAGCATCTCTTGATCATTACTTTCCAGCCATCAACCAGCAAGTGCTCAAGGAAGGCAGAGTTTGACCTTGCCGTCTCCCTGAGGGAATGGAAAACAAAGACCCAACAGACTTAAGTCTGGAGTCTCCAGACTCCTCAGGCTGTAGAAGGGTCCAACTCCCGAACCATTAGGACAATCATTTCTTTTAATCCATACCAAAAAGAAAACCCTATACGCAAAACACATTCCTCAAATATGAAAGATACCGACCATTTCTGTGCATTTAAAGTAAAACCCTGAAAAATAAAAAATGTAAGGGACGGAGATTTTTTTTTTTTAATTAAAAAATAGGAGAGAAAGCTGGGGTAGGAGGCCAAAAGAAGAGCTGACATTTGTCTTAGCTCTTGGAATTCTGGAAGTAAAAAAAAAAAGAATATAGTATTTCTTCATTTCTTTGATTCAGGCAACAGCTCACAGTTATCACAGCATAAGACCCACAACAAATGGAGTAGTTGTAAATTGCTCAAATTACAATTAAGGAATTTGTTTTAGGTTGCAAACATGTCTGTGATTAGTCACTGTGATAGTCTTAACATCACCTGGCAGGCTTCTGGCTGTGCGCAGGGGAGAAGTCTCTCGCAAGTCGTCGCCTGCTCCGTGGGACGCAGCCCCGAGTAGTTCACGCAGGCGGGTATCGTGACGTAGAATTGGTTTATCGGTAACCTAGGACTATAGTTTAATCTTTTTTGGCAGCTTTTCCCAGTGTACGATATGTAACCTTATCTGCTCTTTGTAGTAAATGGGGAAAAAAATCGCATGCAAAAAAATTTTTGAAAAATTTAAGCAAGGGTGGGTGGGAGGG
>Ga0065711_1036344_pt1 | contig 21104 bp, 9 predicted proteins | sample Hoacrofraction12_FD_59098 | JGI IMG/M metagenome (GOLD analysis project Ga0065711, IMG submission 59098) | Hoatzin crop microbial communities from Cojedes, Venezuela - Epithelial fraction 12 v2 (version 2) | ecosystem: Host-associated > Birds > Digestive system > Esophagus > Crop | place...
GCAGCGCCGGCACTGCCCGCCGGGAGGCGCTGCCCCGCGGACTCGGGGCGGGCAGCGCAGCTTGGAGGGGCGCGGGCCGCGGGCCGCTCTGCGCGTCGGGCTGACCCCAGCCCGCCTCACCCTCACACGTCCCCCGTCACCGCCGTGGCTGCGTGGAGGTGGCCTCCTGCCTCTGCCAGACCCAGCGCGCCCAGGCGGCGGTACGCAGGGGGCCGGGGAGAAGCCTGCCGGCTCCCCAGAAGCCCAGCGGCCTTTGCCACCTCCTCGGCGCCTGTGGGGACGAAGCACTCCAGCAAGCGTTTCCCAGGCCCGTGGCTTGGCGGAGGCTTCAGCTCCGGGGGTACACCCCCTTACCTGGGATTTAGGACCGCCAGAGTTTTCCGGGCCTGCTGCTCCGGCCCTTATTGCAGAATTTCAGCATCTGAGAGCAGCAGAGCTCTGCTCTGAACTAGAATGCGGCCTGACTGGGGATTCTCCAGGAGGCTTTTTAATACCAGTAACAAGAATAAGGGCCTGGCCAACAGGCCTCGCAGTCCTCGGTGTTACTGTAACATAAGGGAGCAAACAGCTGCGTAATTGGGCGAACTGTAGAACACGATAAACACAGTTCTGCAGACTTGCATCCTCTACAAGTCTAGTGTTTCACCAACACTAAAAACATTTTGTCGTTGTGAAAGGGTGCCTGCGTTTAGCCATTAATAACAGGTTATTCTGAGGGCTTGGATAAGTTTCCTGTGTACTGGAGTAAGTTATGACTGAATTAACTGTGGTGTGAATCCATTTGTCATGGTAATAAGAGTCTTTGTTGCACTAATTAGTTAACAATTTCTATTCCCAGAGCAAAGGACAAGGGTGCTCTTTGATCTGGAGTGCTGGGGTTTTTTTTTCCTTCTAGCCCACAATAGAACAGAACTAGTAAGAGCTATGTTGAGTTCGTGGTTGATACTGATTCTAGGACAAGAATGTTGTGGGAAGATAAGGTGCTAAATAAAGTTAAACGAAAACAATGCTGTTAACTGCAGTTCCATTCAAATGTCAGACTGCACATATGGTAGGGGGACTGGGCAAGATCCTTCATTAGTGTAAACAAGCAAGGCTCTTGTAAAGTACTAATTTACACCCATGAAGGATCTGGCCCTTTCTTAGGAATACAAAATCCAGAAGTGTTAAAAAGAGAATTTGCAAAACTTGTTTTCAAACCAACAACATACTAACCAGCCTTTTCCTCCCTTCACCAGAGCAAGAACAAAAAACTAGCTTAATAAAAACAGCATTTCAAAGGAAGCCTTTCCTGCATCTGGTCAAAACAGAGCCAGGTTTCTCTGTTTTGAGAAATTGTTCTTTCTTGCAATAAGCCTGCAAGAAAAATGACTAATGGAAGAAAGAATGTCATTGCTGCCCTTGAAGGCTCACTGTTTGAGGACTAGCCTGATAAAGTCTTGATATTAAAGTTAGCAAATGTATTTTTTTATGTAAGTGCTCCACTTTATTTTAAAGACCAACATATTGTCTGGGTTATAGAGGACCTTATCCTGGAGCCAGCTACAAAACATAATTTACAGATTTCAGCAAAACAAAAGGCTGTATGTTCATATGTACATTATGTTGTTCTTCAAAAACTTTTCAAAATCTTTAAAAAATATCATGGCATTATGTTGTTATGTATCAATTGATCAACAAAATAGAGAATAGAAACCTCAATATAACTGAATCTAAGAAAATTGAATTTCTGTATTACTTGTGCAACTTTCTTCCAAAACAAAAGTTAGAGAGGTATTATGTACTCAAAGAGCTAAGAAGTGAAGAAAATTGTTAAGAACTAAATTTGATCCTCAGTATTCAATGAGAAACTGTTCCAAGCAACCAAAGTTTGTTTCAATAATTTTCTCACTGAAAAACAAGAAAAGTCTCAAATACATTCCATAGCCTAATACATTGAGCTGGTCTTCAAGTCAAATATTTTCATAAAGTTTTGGTTTGTACCTCTAATGGTGGCTAAATCTTTCAAAGAATCATCACAAATTCAGGAATTTTAAATGTTAAAATATTTAAAATTAGTATTTAGGCAATACGTAAACATCTCTTCTCTGGAGTCAAGGAATTAATCAAAATCCACTTTTTTTAATATGTCACTGATAGATTACAATGTTTATTTTATATAGTAAAAATAAATTTGCTAGCTGATTCCCAGCTAGTTCATGTTACTGAATGCTAAAACATCTGTCTGGCATAGGTGAAGGCAACATACTTCAATAAAGCATATTTCAATAAAGTTGTCAAATAGATGACTACTTAGTGATGAGAATCCAAAGAATAATTATCTTTAATATGTATTAAGTTACCAAAACCATATTATAATGTGCAACATTTTCAAGATGAATACTTTAACATGGTAATGGCAGTTCCCATTTTTCCCCTTCATAAGTAGCCATGTCGATATTAATCCTGTTCATTTAACAAAACAACATAATTATTTAAGTGGAATGAGAGAAAAAAAATCCAGAGACTATGGTGTATACATGGAAGAGCTAAAAATTGGAAGAGGAGGCAGATGAGTGTTAAGGTATGTTTATGGAACCAGGTAGCTAGGCTTTGATAGTGAAGAGAGTAGGAAAATACATTGGATAAAAAAGATATAGGTTTTAAATATTAAGGTGGAACTACTACACTGAATCATTTCTTAGAACAATAATAATTCAGTCCACTGAGTATTTACAGAACTGTGGCAAAATGAGTAATAGCCATGATATTTATTATTTCACAGTTTGCAAGTACTGTTTTAAATCTTTATGTCTTTCAGAGGATTTTGATTCTAGAAATGAGACATGATAAGTCACTGTAGTATGATGATAATACACCAGTGAAGCTGATGGTAAAGGTCCCAATTCTAGTAATTTAATCGGAGCAGGGCTAGTAAAGCATTTCTGAAAATTCCACCACTGGGCAACAGCAGATCAGAAGTGTTTGTACCAGCCTAGGGCTGTATTTCTGTTATCCTGTACCAAATTATGACTGATATTATGCATTCATTGTCAGATATGCTCATTGCATGTTATCTTTTGACTTTGTGCCTGCCGTAGTGTTGTGTAAGATCATACTGCTAAGCTACTGCTGAATGTTTACAAGCCGGAATTGGTGCAGCCAGTTATGAAGAGACACCTTGATCTTTTATGTGATTACTTCCCTGTGGAAGCTAAGACTCAAACAAACAGTAGGTATCTGAGTGTTCTCTGTTTTCTGAAAGCCTTTAACACTTACATTGCAATTACAGGTTGCACCAGTTCTCCATTTGTTTGCTGTTAGATTACTTTGGGAGATGGGGGTTTTTTTCTTGTTTTGTTTTTTTAAATGCCAGTTTCCATTTCTGCCCAGCTATACTAGGGGACATGTTAACTCTTTTCAAGGAGAGGAAAAAGACAGTTGTTTTGTCTTAATTTTTGAATTATTTTTCTTGAATTAGAGCAAATATTTTGTTGCATTCCATTTCCTGGAGAGTCCACAGTTTAATCAGTCAGTAGATAATTTTAAAAATGCAGCCAGTGATGAAGGTAAATGCAGTGCAGTACTGAACTGGAAATAAAGTCCTAGAGTGTTTATATACTTTCATATAGCAATAACTATATGAGAATAACTTTTGAAATATTTTCTATCAATTTAAAAATATTGTTCATGGAGACGTATCATTACTTTAGAAATATTCCTATTAAAAGCTGCAGCACAACCAAGTACCTAGACCTCAGATACAAAAATGAAGCTTGAAAACACAGGAATCCATGTTGAACAAATAAACCTCAGCCTTATAATTTAAAGCAGAGGCAAAAAAAGTGAAAAGAGGTAAAAGAGTTTGCTTAGTTTTTTAAAATCCTGGGCAGATTATGGTTTAGCCATTTCAGTGGTGAGATGGGGAGATACATGTAAGTTGTCATTCATTCATCAAGTTGCAATTAAGAACAGTTTTCTGAGTACTTGTACACAATTTTCATTGGACAACTTAGTAATCTTATTTACCATTCTTTTTAATTGATCACAATCTATTAATATACAACTGGTATGCTTTTATGCTAGCTTAACTTTAGGTTTTAAATTTAAGCAAAAGCTTTGTTTTCAAGCTCTTGAATACATTCCGGCTTCTTAAGTATAAATCCAGCAGATTTTCCCTGATGACAGGCATTGCTAGTCAAACAGCTTAGGTAGCACACCAGCAGATACTCCAGATACACAAGTGTAAGTCATTTGAAAATACAGTATGCCCCAGAAGCCTGACCATTAAGATAAAAATCCAGTAATGTGCAGTAATAACTTTGACTTTCTCTACTAGTACCTTGTGGTCACATAGCAGTGCTGCTAGAGAGAATCATCAAGATAGTTCAGCTCACTTTTTCCTTCAGGTGAATTTATTCCAGCTTCCTTGATCAGGAAGATCCTCAGTTACTGTGTCATTGCTCTACCTGCAAGTTAGGCATCTATTAACCATTGCTGCCTAGGCTTTCTCTAAGTCAACAAAAGCAGCAGCACCGTCAAAAAGTACTGGGGTAAGAATGTCTAGGGAAAGTGACACCTTTGCCATTCATTCCAGAAGCACCACAGGACAGGGCTTGTAATTAGGACAAGAGCTGCATGGAAAGACACAGGAGATGTTCATCTTAAGAACTGCAGAGACTACAGCAGCCTAGTCGATGGGCAAAGTATGTCCTGGACCATACACTCAATAAATTGTTTCCTGAAAACTGGACAAGATAGCCTTATCTATTCTGAAACAATGCCTTCAGTGGCAAATTAACTATCTACAGACAAGGACTTGGAAAAACAAAAAGAAACCCATGTTGCTCCTCTTGAAACAAAAAAGCAGGAGCAACCTAACAAGTTAGCAGTTAATCAGTCATAAGTCAGAGCCTGCATTAATGAATCACTTCATAAAAAGACTAATCACCGTCAAAAAAGACACACTTTTAAAAGGTGTTTATGCAATCTGCTCTTCTGTCAGTCTCTTTCAAGACAAATGGGGCAGACAGAAAACAGCAGATAACTTTCTATTCAGAAAATTTAAACTGGCTTTTAATTCTCCCCCCCTCCCCCCATTTGTTGTTGGGTTATTTTTAACTCTGGACGCAGCAAGTTTAGGAATCTGGTCAGTAGAGAGAAGTAATGTTACAGAAGCTAGTAGCATGCACCAGACATCTGGAGTTTGGAGGCTATTCAGTCCAGCAGCTGACAATCCTGATGAATATTATCTATTTGAATGCTATTGTAGAATCATAGAATGGTCTGGGTTGGAAGGGACCTTATGGATCACTTTGTTCCAACCCCCCTGCCATGGGCAGGGACACCTTCCACTAGACCAGGTTGCTCAAAGCCCCGTCCAAAGTGGCCTTGAACACTGCCAGGGAGGGGGCAGCCACAATTTCTCTGGGCAAACTGTTCCAGTGTCTCACAACCTTCATAATAAAGAATGTCTTCCTTATATCGCATCTAAATCTGCCCTCTTTCAGCTTGAAGCCATTACCCCTTGTCCTATCACTACATGCCCTTGCAAAAAGCCCCTCTCCAGCTTTCTTGCAGGCCCCCTTCAGGGACTGGAAGGCTGCAATAAGGTCTCCCCAGAGCCTTCTCTTCTCCAGGCTGAACAGACCCAGCTCTCTCAGCCTTTCCTCATAGCAGAGGTGCTCCAACCCTCGTATCATCTTTGTGGCCCTCCTCTCGACTCGCTCCAACAGCTCCATGTCTTCCCTGTCCTGAGGGCTCCAGAGCTGGATGCAGGACTCCGGGTGGGGTCTCACCAGAGTGGAGCAGAGGGGCAGAATTCCCTCCCTCGACCTACTGGCCATGTTAATTTTGATGCAGCTCAGGATACATTTGGCATTCTGGGCTATGAGCTGGGTCACGTTGAGCTTCTCGTCAACCAGCACCCCCAAGTCCTTCTCCTCAGGGCTGCTCTCAATCCATTCTCTGCCCAGCCTGTATACACGCTTGGGATTGCCCCGACCCATGTGCAGGACCTTGCACTTGGCCTTGTTGAACTTTATGAGGTTCGCATGGACCCACCTCTCAAGCCTGTCCAGGACCCTCTGGAAGGCATCCCTTCCCTCAGGCATGTCGACCACACCACACAGCTTGGTGTTATTGGCAAACTTGCTGAGGGGGCACTCAATCCCACTGTCCATGTCACCGAAGAAGATATGAAACGGTACTCATCCCAACACCAACCCCTGAGGAATGCCACTCATCACTGCTCTCCACTTGGACACTGAGCCATTGACCGCCACTCTTTGAGTGCGACCATCCAGCCAATTCCTTATCCACCAAGTGGTCCATCTGTCAAATCCATGTCTCCAGTTAAGAGACAAGGATGTCATGCGGGACAGTGTCAAATGCTTTGCACAAATCCAGGTAGGTGACATCAGTTGCTTTTCCCTTATCCACCAATACAGTAATCTCTTTCTTACTGCATGGTTATATCTACATTTATAACCTCTCTTTACTTTGTTTGTTAGGTTTTTAAAGTATATTGGTGCTGTTCTGGGAAAGAATGTTATTGTCTACCAATCCTCAGGTTTTAAGTCCTAAAGCAAAATGTCAAGAAATGTTCTGAGCATATATTTAGACTTACAGCACACAAACCATTTTTTTTGTTTTGTCTTCATGTGTTGAAAGTTATACAAATGTTTAAATGCTTAACTGCTCTGCAACCTAAATTTGAACCTTGCAAGGTGATTAAAGGAGAAAGATATTTGCTTTATCCATAGGATTAGTCCTGCTACTTACAACAATATTTCTATTGTCTTCAATAAAAAAAGTGTCCAAAAAATAAAAGTAAAAACCCTTTAAGTCAGACTGAGCAAGCTTGTATCTGCAACAATACTTGGCAGACTCTTAATTTTTCTTTCCAATGAACATTCAGTCATATGAGAAGCCAGTATCAGCCAACTGGAGTTTTGGTTTATGTCAATGAAGATCCAAATTTTTTCTACAATGTTAGCCTGTTCTATTTGCTATTGTTTCTGGTTGACAAAAAGCTTGCAGGTATAAGTGATTCTGATGAATTCTGGTGAATTGATGAATCGTTTAAACATAAACATTTATTTGTTTAGGAGCAGGACTTCAGGGCAGAGACCTTGAAGGGCTCACTGGCAGTAAGAAGAAAAAAGTGGAGCTAGAAATGTAGCCGAACTGCTTTGGTGCATCACATCTTGTAAATATCCCTCTCAACACTTTTTTTCTGCTCCCAACCTACTTGCAAACCTTCAGTTAAGTGTCAGTAGGAAAAGTAAAAATCTAAAACTTGTGAAAGCCTGATAAAACTAACAGGGGATACCTTTAGGAGATCTCGGTTATGATTTCTGACAGCCAGACACAGTTGTGCGCATGTGCGTATGTATTCTTTCCGGTCTGTTTCAGCAGTTGCCTGTGGTGTCCCATCCTCCCCAGTTCTTTGATGTGGTTAATCATTCAGCAGTTTTCATAACTGAAAAAGGATTATTCTGAGTATCACTCCAAAACAGAAAACTAAAGAGGACAAGAAAATGCTGCAACATTCATTTTCATCATTAAGGCAGATGTGGTAAGTTTTAGTCTCGGAAGCATGTGAGATTCAAAGGCATTTGATTACTCACATAATGCCATACAGGATACAGTATGCATACCCTTACACATGCAGAGGTATCTGAGGGCAGAGTGACTAATGGCATTCTTCACATGAAGAGATACTCAGATCATCTTCTTGCATCAAAAGAAAATTCTCCTCCTTGCATTAGTCATGCTCTCTTTGTTAGACTAAAATCAATATCAGTCAGAACAAGCTCCAAATAAATTAAATGAACTTCTGAAATCCTCCCAAAACTTTTGCTCCATAGTTACTCATAGAGGGGATTGTGCTTAATAAATGGATGTTCTGGTATTTCAGGAAGGATTTCACTCTTAGCAGCTGAAGCAAGTAAAGAAATCACTAGTTACTACCAAATCTCTTCCTGGTCAAGGAACACTTCCTGCCTGCAACTGTATTAATCTGTAACATACAATATCCTACTTCATACATATGGAATGACATGGGATAGATAATCATTCTTCTTCATCAGAGCTCGCTCGGCAAACCTCTTTTGATGTCAGGAGTCATCAGACTGCCAGTTAAGTGTAACTGTGCTTGAATGTGTCTTTTAATTGCAAGTAGTTCACTAGAAAACTTCAGTGGGAGGTTATACACATGCAAGGCAAGGAATATAACGCTAACTCTGTGGCAGAAGCCAAGATTTTTCAAACAGTAGTTCACCAGAGAGCTTTCTAATGCCCCAAACAAAAAAACAATGAAGAATAACAGAAAAGGTACTAGCAATATCCTTCCCCCTGCTGCTACACCTTTTCTCTGCGAGTAACCTCTCAATGCAAACAAAATTGAAACTATAAAACTCAGTAGACAGACCACAGAAGACCTGCGTAACAATCAGCTCTGCCAAACTGGAATTTCAGGTTGCTTTCATCTCGCAAAATAAGAGTTTTCATTTTGCTAATACCATTCTAACAGTAAAGCTAAACAATGCAACATAATTTAAGGTCTTGCAAAAATTCTTTTAACCCGTTCCATAACTGTGATTTAATGCCAAATTCTAGTCCCATCCCTGACCTGTTGCTAATTGGGTTAATTGCAATTCTTGTCTTTGTGTCCTCATCCTCAGTGTCTCAGAAGCACAGTTGCTTGTATTAGCAAGATTTCATGTTTCACAGTAGCTATGCTAAAGCTTGCTGAATTTGAGCTCTGCAGAGCCTCAAAACTCTGTGTGTGAAGAACACTACAACTTACAATTCTGCAATACTATAGAAGAAAAGGAAACATTAGAGTGCTCTTGTCATCTCCCTGATTGATTCATAATTACAAATCCAGCGATCCAAGTTGTGGTATAACTACTTTCTAAAAAGCACTTGCGTGCATGGTGAGGCACTAACATTTGTTAATTGGGCTATTAAACTGCTGTTGAAATTTGAAGTAAGTTGAAGGATCTGCTAAAGTACCAGCTAAGCTTATTGCTTTCAGACAGTCTGCAGCACATCCAAATCCTATTCTTCTCAGAAACTCTGAAGAGAATAACTCTATTTGCTTTGTACTCCTCAAAAGAGCAACACATAACCTTACTGCTAAATCACAAGTCTCTTGAAAGCAGATGTGCTAACCTCACTAATTCAGTGAAAAGGAAACAACCCTCCAAGCTCATATCCTACCAGGAGCAAAAAAAGTTGCTTTTTGTCATGGTTTAACCCCAGCTGGCAACTAAGCCCCACACAGCCACTTGCTCACTCCCCCTCAGTATGATGGAGGAGAGAACTGGAAGGGTGAAAGCAAGAAAACTCTTGGGTTGAGGTAAAGGCAATTTAATAGGTAAAGCAAAAGCCATGCACGCAAGCAAAGCAAAACAACAAATTCATTCACTGCTTCCCATGGGCAGGCCGGTGTTCAGCCATCTCCAGGAGAGCAGGGCTCCGTCACGCGTAACAGTTACTTGGGAAGGCAAACGCCATCACTTCGAACATCCCCCCCCGCCTCTCTCCGCCGGCCTGCCCCCTCCCACTTTATAACTTTATATGCTGAGTATGATATCATATAGCACGGAATATCCATTTGGTCAGTTGGGGTCAGCTGTCCAGGATGTGTCCCCTCCCAGCTTCTTGTGCACCCCCAATGTCCTCGCTGGTGGGGCGGGGTGAGAAGGAGAAAAGGCCTTGACTCTGTGTAAGCGCTGCTCAGCAGTAACGAAACATCTCTGTATTATCAACACAGTGTTCAGCACAAATCCAAAACATAGCCTCACACTAGCTGCTATGAAGAAAATTCATTCCACCCCAGCCAAAACCAGCGCATTCTCCACCCCTTATTCCATACCATTTACGTCATGCTCAGGTCCCACACTATCTAATACATCCTCATTAACCACCACCACCCTTCCCATTCTTTGATACAATATACAGCTATCATTCTGTTAGTCTATGGACCACCCCTGTGAAATATCCGTAAAATGTCCAGAAATGTCCACAGAGTTAATGTAGTCCATGACCTTGGGCTCTGTCTGTTATGGTGGTCACTCAGGGCAGGAGAGGCAAAGTGTTGCGTGGAGTTACTGGGCACCAAAGCCAGCCCAGGTCAGGTCACTGCTGCACTTGCACCGCTTCTTCTAAGACTTGTCCTCCATTGTTCAGGTGGTTCCTGCTACAGCAATTCCTATAACATGCAACTCAAATCATGAGTTACAACAATTTAAGGGTATTTCCATTACAATCTCCACCCCTGGTCCCTTTGGGCGAGGTTATAGGGTTTAACATTGCAATGAACTCCTCCCCTTGCTCCTAGTGTGGCTAGCAACAAGGAGTTCCTGCAATAGTAATTCCCATAACATGCAACTCAAATCCCGGGTTTAACTTTACTCCCAATTTCTCTACGTCCTCCCCGACCCAAGCGGCACAGGGGGACGGGGAATGGGGGTTACGATCAGTTCATCACACGTCGTCTCTGCCACTCCTTCCTCCTCAGGGGAGGACTCCTCACACTCTTCCCCTGCTCCAGCATGGGTTCCCTCCCACAGGAGACAGTTCTCCACAAACTTCTCCAATGTGAGTCCTTCCCACAGGCTGCAGTTCTTCATGAACTGCTCCAGCATGGGTCCTTTCCACGGGCTGCAGGTGGAGATCTGCTCCACCGTTAACCTCCATGGGCTGCAGGGGCACAGCCATGGTGACCATGGTCTTCACCACGGGCTGCAGGGGAATCTCTGCTCTGATGCCTGGAGTACCTCATCCCTCTCCTTCACTGACCTTGGTGTCTGCAGAGTTGTTTTGACTCGAGTCCACACTGGAGTTCCAGCCTGTCCAGTACAGCAACACAGAAACAGCAGCGATGCCCTGGCCATCTGCCAGCCCAGGCGCATCACCATGACTGTTATCAAAATGTTCCGAGGCACAGCAGAGTAAGATGATAAGCACTAAAGCAGCACAGCAAGCAGCGAAAGCAAAAAGCAGCCACTAATGAGGACTAAACTCTGATATACAGTAAGGCAAGCAAGCTCCATGGCAAGCACAGGAGCTAGCCAATTAATAGCTAAACAGCAACAGCTATAAATTCATTCTAGCACATCCCAATAAACCTGTTGTTATCTCAAACCCTTCAAGCCCCACATTGGGTGCCAAAAAGGACTGTCGTGGTTTAACCCCAGCTGGCAACTAAGCCCCACACAGCCACTCGCTCACTCCCCCTCAGTAGGATGGAGGAGAGAATCGGAAGGGTAAAAGCGAGAAAACTCGTGGGTTGAGATAAAGGCCGTTTAACAGGCAAAGCAAAAGCCACGCACGCAAGCAGAGCAAAACAAGGAATTCAGTCACTACTTCCCATGGGCAGGCTGGTGTTCAGCCATCTCCAGGAGAGCAGGGCTCCGTCACGCGTAACGGTTACTTGGGAAGACAAACGCCATCCCTCCAAATGCCTCCCTCTTCCTTCTTCTTCCCCCAGCTTTATACACTGAGCACGACGCCATATGGCATGGAATATCCCTTTGGTCAGTTGGGGTCAGCTGTCCCAGCCGTGTCCCCTCCCAGCTTCCTGTGCACCTCCAGCCTCCTCGCTGGTAGGGTGGGGTGAGAAGCAGAAAGGCCTGACTCTGTATAAGCACTACTCAGAAATAACATAAACATCCCTGTATTCTCAACACTGTTTTCAGCACAAATCCAAAACATAGCCTCATGTAGATGTGGCACTTCAGGATATGGTTTAGTAGGAATGGTGGAGTTGGGTGGATGGTTGGACTCGATGATATAGAGGTCTTTTCCAACCTATGATTCTATGATTCTATACGATATTAGCTACTATGAAGAAAATTCACTTCACCCCAGCCAAAACCAGCACACTTTTTCTCGACAAAATCTTTGAGATAATTAGTTAATTCATATTTCCTATTATTTCAGAGCTCCTTATAAACGAACAACAATTCGTTTGACCCGAAAAGCTTTTTTGTTTTTCTTTAAAGACACCTTATACTTCAAAATAGCCTTTGCAAATGTTTTTGTATATTCTATTCCTGGAGGTCCCTCTAGTGGCTAAAGTATCAAGTTTAGCTGGTCTGGCTTAATGGGCTACAGGTGTTTCGTCTCATTTTTTTGTAGGTATTTCTGATAGCAGACATAAATACTTTCTTAACATTGATAATTCCTCCTTCTAAATAAACTGAAAGTGAAATAAAAAGATTTGTCGCATTAAGAAAAAGGAAAAATAATTGCGCTTTAAGAATAAGGAAGCTATTTCATACAGTTAGAAAATTATGTGTTACTACTTCCAATCCTGCTCAGCTTTGCCATTCAACCACAGCTGTTTGCTGGGGGGTTGTTTTTTCGTGGTGGTTTTTTTTTTTTTATCTCTTTTGCAGGTCTATTTTAAGAGACAGAGAGGTACCTTACCTTATTACCAGAGTGTCTTCTGACACAGTATTTTACTTAAGAAGTCTGTCTTGTTCAGTTATGATGACTGAATAATCTGTCAACATCTTTTTAGTGTACGTATGTTTTTAAAGAGAATTTGAGATAGTCTCTGAGGAGTAAGCTTGCAATTAAAATTCAGAGTTTTTTGGAACCCAACAACTGTGGTTGGCTAAGGAAAGACAAAGTTTGTAGTAGAAAGTCATTTATTGCTACTTTTTTAGACTGGAGATACCTATGTGACTAACAGGAAAACCTGCATTGAAGTTCCAGGCTAGAATTTAGTATGCTGGTTAAAATGCCTTGACAGGTACAGATATACTAAAAATATAGTTCTGTACAGATGGCATCTTAAGCAACACTGCTTCTCACTACTCTCCCAGTTCCTCTCATTCCGCAGGAATAAGACTGCTCTCCTCAAGATCCCAGAAGCATCTACAAAGACTGAAAACTTAGTATCATCTGCTTGCTGTTATTTTCTCCCCACACCTATTACAGGAACACTGTCCCTGAAGGGTACTTCTCTAGACTTCCCCTTCACTGCTCAGAGGAGCTAGAAGCTCCTTGTTTTTTCAGCTGAGGACCTCTGCTTACTGTAGGGCTGTCCCCACTTTCAGCTGCACCCATTTAATAATAATTGGCCACAGACATGCATGCCTGTTTCTAGTGCAGAGCTAGCTGGTCACAGCCTAACTGGTCCTCAATAGGACAAGCTACCTTATTACAGTCGTAAAAGTGGCAACAACAGAATTGTTTGTTAAAGCTACATTTTAAGCTAGGGGAGAAACAGGACAAAGTAGCTTATAGAAATCATCTTATCTTTTGAATACAGGAGACCTGATACTCTAAGGGAGAGTGATTCAGTGACTTCTTTTGATGCAACAAAACCCTGAATACAACTTATTTACCTAACTGCTATAAACTGAGTCATAATACAGTAATCTGACGCAGCCGGGGATCTGATCTAGCATCTTTTTGGTACTGACTTACATGTTCTTTGCAGGGTCTTTTCAAAATAGAGGGCCCTCCTGTCCAGTTTTTACATGGTGTTGTAGATTATGCTTAACAGCAGACACTCTCTACACTACTTGCAAAACAAAGGTCTCTCCTGCACTAGTAGTTTAGGACTCCCAAAATGCTGGTAACAGGGTAGAGACCATGAGAGTATTTTCCAAGAAAAAGGCTGATGGCTTAGCCCATGTTTCCCATTAAAAACATGTCTGTGATTTGACTTTTGTTAATAATCTAGGGAAATATTATGCTAGTGTCTTTGAAGTATTTGGCATTTACCATTACAAGCCATGATACATAAAAATTAAACCCTAATAAACTTAGTAGTTTGATGGGTAGCTGTCAGTGCAAAAGGAAAAAAAGAAAACAAAGAAAAATAGGCTGGCCTTTAACTTGATATATTATCCAAATTTGCATAATAAATATTAGGAAATTATCAAAGAGAGTACCAAATTCCTGTAAGTATATTGAATTTAAGAAAGTATTTTCAGTCCTCCATCAAAGAGGAAAGTTCTAGTCTCTAACCTTGGACTTGAGTAATGAGAGTTCAGCTCCCAGTTCTCCCACAGACTTCCTGCGTGACCTCTGGTTTGTCGTTGTTCTTATTTGTGCCTCAGGTTCTTAATTTGTGAATGGGATAATAGCACTGTCCTCCTCTGTAGCTGTGATGATAACTGTGGTTGCGTGTTAAGCACCCAGGTTTACTGGGTTAGAGGAGAAACAGGATTAGTCAGTATAAAGGTAGAGGTGCTTTGGCACACCACAGAATCACAGAATCATAGAAAGGGTTGGGTTGGAATGGACCATTAGAGGTCATCTAGCCCAACCTCCCTGCAATAAGCAGGGACATCTTCAGCTAGAGCAGGTTGCTCAGAGACCCGTCCAGCCTGGCCTTGAATGTTTCCAGGGATGGGGCCTCCACTACCTCTCTGGGCAACCTGTGCCAGTGTGTCACCATCCTCACTGTAAAAAAATTGCTTCCTTCTATCTAGTCTGAATCTACCTTCTTTCAGTTTAAAATCATTACTCCTTGACCTATCACAACAGGCCTTGCTAAAAAGATTTTCCGCGTCTTTCCTACAGGCCCCCTTCAGGTACTGGAAGGCTGCTATAAGGTCTCACCGCAGCCTTCTCCTCTCCAGGCTGAACAAACCCAGCTCTCTCAGCCTTCTGATGTGCAAACAGAATGAATAACGTTGGGATTTTAAATCAAGACACTGTGTTTTGAATAGAAACACAAACTTGAATGAATACTTTAACTGCTGCTGATACCATACAGAGATTCTTCGTCTTTCTTGCATTTACTATTGCTGTGAAAGTTTACCATGTGAACAAACACAGAAATGGACATAACTAACCTGGCTTATCAGCCACATAGTAACAGATTTAGTTGCCACCAACACTGATCTTTTAAGTTACTGGCCAACCATTGTACAAATAAAAAACAAACACAGCCCATCACCACATCAACGGCTGGGGTTAATAATGAAAGGGGGAGAAACAGGAATCTTTTGAGGATGCAGCGACTCAAATGTTATGTTAGAAGACGCAGTTCAACTCACTGAACATTCAGATGAAAGTTTCACCTTTTAAGACAGAGGAATGTAAGTAATAAGTCATTGCACATACACTGGCAGAGTGAGCAAGACAGTGGGAAGGGCTAAAAAGTGTCATGAATTTGCAGTATAGCAGGTGCATTCAGCAGCTTACAAAACTTTCAGTCTCAAGCACCTGTAAGATAGTAATCAATTATGAACCTTCATACTCGAGCATTATTTCCCTCTGAGCAGGCTGACATGAAGGCTGGAAAGCTAGCAGGAAGGGAGACAGATGCATGGGTGTGATGACTGATCAGGGTGGCCAGCAAGCCTTGTTAGAATTCTCCAGAAAAGGTAATGAAACTGTCTAGGAAGTGGGTTAATAATAAACACATCTGCTTTGAGCAGAAGGGACAACATGTGAAAAAAGGTTTGCCTGACAGAATACCTGCAGTTTAACTAGTACTTAGAAAGATAAAAGCATATAGGATTTCTACGGAGAAGACACTGGCAGAACAATAGTCCAAGAGGGACTGAGATGGTCTTACTCAGATCCTGGTACATCAAGAGTTTAGCCTCAGGCCCAGTATTGCTCCCTAACTGTAGATTAAGCTAAGCAAATCACTTAGTTCTACGGTGGAGGAGAACTTCTGCTTGGGCTATGACTTTAACAGTCTCAGCACCTAGTGCTTTCTGACAAAATGGTTAGTCAAATCTGGACAAAAATAGCCAGTGCCTTCAACACTACACATTACAATCTAGTTCAGCTTTCAGAGAACGTTTCTTGATTAAGATCTGCTTGAAGTATAAAAACCTGAAATTAAGCCAACTGTCACTGTTGTAACAAAGATCAAAGACAAAGGACTTTTTATGACTGTGATACAATGGAATTTAACACAATTATATTCCTAGAAATATAAGCATTAACGGAAAGGTGGATAGTTAAAAAATAGTGACATGTGGACATAAAAAGGAAATTTTTAAGCAATGCAAAATAATTACACAGGTCATCATGAGAGAAAAAAATCTTTTGTTTCCTTGAACAGACAGAATTTGGTTATCTGACTATTTTATGTCATTTTATGTTCCAATCAAAGGGATCCATCATAGATAAATTTTCTAAAGGTCTTAGAAACAAAGCATAAAGGAATCCAGACTTGCAGGAGAAAGGCAAATGTGAAGCCCATGTTTTCATTTTTTTGCTATTTTTAGCAAAATCTGTATTGAGGACACCAAATATTTGTGGTATATATCACCTTAAACCAAAAAAACCCAAAGCCCCAGTACAACTGTATAGGAGTCATACAACTTATGTTGATATTGAAGGACAAAAATATTTGAAGAACCCATTACTATGATCATGAAAAAGTTGAAAAGCTTAGGTGTATCTTTGGCTTCTTCAAAGTAGCTTTGATTCACAGCAGTCAACTGACCTGCAATACTTTATACCAAATGAGGTCTGCTGTATGTTAAGAAAGCCCCACAGGCAAGTCACCTAAGGAAACATGGCGATGCAACATTTGTACTCTAAATACAGAACAAATCCTTGAAATGAATTCACTTTCAAGGCTGACGTGCACCAAAATTTGAAGTTATCAGTGAAGTAAATGGACAGCATTTGTTTAGAAACCTAATCATTAAGAGAGCACTTAGACTGCACACACGTGCTCTGGGACATTTGTTAAAGATTTCTGTAGCTGGGGAAAGCATGTGACTTTTTTCTCAAAGGAATTAAAGGATTAGTGACTGATGCAGTTACTCAACATCCAAATTATTGCAATAATTCAAAAAGTTAATTTAGAAAATTCATTCACAGCTAAAGTCCATTCCTGCTGGTTGTCTGTTTCTGATAACTCTGTGATCCACTACTGCTGCAGCGAAGTGCTCATTATTTGCATCTCCATCTGCTTCACAGGGCTCATTTTCATCCCACAGAAGAGCCATCAGTATCATTACACACTTGCAATGTTTACTTTTATTGTCATAGGGCCTCATGTGCTAAGTAATCGGGTAACATCTTCCTCTTCCTAAATAGGAAAAGGGAGCAGCAGCAAACAGCATTGGTAACTGCAGCCACCCCAAAGCAACTGCAGCCCTGCAGATGGGATGGTCGTGCCTGTTGTGAAGGACAGCCAGCAGGTAGAATCACTAACTATGCTACATAAATTAAGAGATGCTTGTTATTCAACCAAGAAGAGATCATTACTTACTCCACATTTTCTTTCCCCTTCATCATCTGTGAGTAACCAACAGCGATATAGAACAGTCATTGCTACTTTTTCTTCCTTTTGAATACTGTAGTATATGTAAAACCTCCAGATTTTCTATATTGGGAATTTCACAAGCTGTTTGTTGCTGTTGTTTGTCTATGTTCCAGATCATTTTCTGTAGCATTTTTTTTCTGTTCAGTACCTTGGTTTTGTTACATAAATAGTAGCTAACTTACTATATTTGTCCTGTTCTGCAACTAGATATCAGCAATGTTTTACTATTGTGCTCTCCACTGTTCAGACAATCTTTTAGCTTCCACTAGGACTAACCCTTTGAATCTTCATAGACTCTTGTATCTAGCTGATCTTTGGCTACTGTTTCGGCCTGATATTAGCAGACTGCAGAACGACTACAGTCAGAGAGTTGTCTACCATAAAGCTTTTTCTGAGACACCAAAGTATAGAGGTGGACTCATGATTTCTGCTCTCCTGCACTACAGATTTGTACTCTATGGGATTCTTCTACCAGCCCCATGAGTTCAGGATGTGCACTAACATAACTGTACACAGTACTACTCTGCCTCCTTCATCCTCAGCCCCTGAAGCAATGATGTCTTGTGTCTATTTTAATATTTTCTATTCTAAACTGTTAATGTAATTTTTATGTTAAAAGAACAGCAGATTATCTGAATGTTAGGTGACAGAGTCAAGGTAGAAAAAGCCCTCTTTATTTGAAGGTTTCTGATAAAAGGCAGTCAACTGCCTGTAAAGACTCTACATTCAGACAGCATCACAGGGAACACAGCCAGAAATGCTGGCAAGCCAGAGTTTGGTTAATTTTATTCTTCATTAACTCTTCATCTGGGAAAGCATCTCCTCCTAGTGGGTTAAAAAACCCAAAATCAATAAATAGTAAAGGTGAAAGTCATCCTTGTCTTTGGCAAATTCTTTGAACTTTGTAGAATTCTCTTTATTCTAACAGATAGCTCAAGGAAACTGCTCGTGTAACAAACAAAATTCGGTGCACACATTGTCAAAGCACTAGGTCATCTTCAAAATAGGTTAAAACCTTCACAGAAGTAAACTGAATGTCTGCTGATTAGTATCACCCCAGATGAGCCTGTAGCCAGCTTCAGTTTTGGATTTAATATTATTTTAGCATTTTGTGCTACATATGTTTTTTTGTTTTATCAATATTATAATTGTAGCCAATGTGGAATAGGACACAGCATATCAATAGTAACAGTAGAAGTTACGTATTTCTATAGCTACAGATTTTAACTCTACACTTCAGTAGCCAATAATAATTCCACAGAGTACTAGTTTTTAGCTGTTTTCATGAGACTTGTGGCAAGTGAGAAAGTGGGTTTTGAATCTTTTCTAGACTTGCATTCTGTAATTAGCTAGATGTCACGTTCATCTACATGGGTTTTGTTCTTTTTTTTTAAACAAAGGTAAATAGCACTGTTAAATCCTCAATATATAGCTCCACACCCTTGTAACTGTAAAAGCTTTACCCCAGCTACGTTATGATTCAACTTTATAGCAGAAATATTAATAGGAATTCTGTTAAATTTCAAGCATGAACATCTCTGAAAACATGGTAACTACTGAAGTGCTCTTCTCAGCTCTTGTCTCCTGCATAGCCCCACACTGTGTCATAACCTGCGAGGAGACAGCTCACGGATCTAGCATGAAGTGTGAAGCCTTTTAACTTCCTGGAACAAAAAGCTTGCTTGTCATGGTGGCCGATTTAAGCTTCTGTTTGCTTGCCTGAGGAAACCTGTGACAGCACCATAAAGTACACTGTGCAAGCAGATTTCTAGTCTTATTTAACTGCTAAGGGCATTTTACTGTATCTTGATCATATGGGTTACTTGGAGTAATTGGGACTTTTAAAAATCTCTTTTTTGTGACATAAAAATTAATCACCTCTTATCTTTAACATAAGAAGTATTCCATTTTCTAGATAAAGAGCTGTGCCACTCTGGCAAGTGTAACAGTAAGACATCCCATTAAAGTTGTGGTACATTAGAGCACTACAAAACTTGCCCCTGCATAGCATCATGTATTTGAGATCTGTAGCTACATTGCTCCTATGATAAAACAGGAGCTTGCACTTCCACAAGCAATGGCATCTCTTTACTGAAACTGTGCATCTAGTGATTTTGGGGTTTTTTTTGTTTTGTTTTTTTCTTTCATCATAGCACCTTGGATCTACAAGTATTGGAAAAAAAAAAAGAAAACTCAACATAGTATTATACACTGTAGAAATGGGACGGTGAAAGCATCTCTTGTAATAGCAAGCTTGCTTTGTAAATGCTCTTTTCAGGACCGAATTACACCGGGTGAGGTAGAAGCCAGTTTAACACAACTCAAAGTTTGGCTGTTGAAGAGGAAAAGCTATTTCTAGAGTGGTCAGGAGGCATTTAAAGCTTAATGGTTTTGGTGGCTGGTTTGACTGTAAATTTAAACAGACCTTGATGAAATGCAAACAAACAAACAAAAAAATCACTGTCTACTGTCTAAGAGAGGAAATCTTTCATTGCATATAGCTTCCTTACAGCCACCTGAGATGATTTACAAATAAGTTTGGTCAGTTATTGAGCAAAGCTTTAGAGATGACAGGGAATTTTTATAAATATTCATGTTCATTCCTTCACCTCCAAGTTTCATCTCAATGAAAAGCAGAGTTTGCAAGCAGGAGAAAAAACTGACGAGGGCAACACTTTGAATGTGTATAAACATCAAGCGAAGGGAAGCATCTGTTGTTCTATTTTTCTCCATTAACCTCTGTCAAGCACAGAATTTACGTTTGAAGATTCACCTCCTGCTTATAACTGGTTTTTGCTGTGAGTACACCTGCCAGCAGAACTGTGACAGACATAGGGAAAGCATGTGTGTATCGGGAAGCAACAGAGGCTTTTAGTGCACGGAGAACTTGCCAGAACTGGAATCCCTGTGCCAGCACCTACCTTTTGTCCATCAGCAGGCAGAGATGTTCTTGAGTATCCCAAACATATAAGTGAGGTCCTTCTTTCTCCTATACCCTGAAGCAGTCCTTAACAACCTCCAGTCAATCATTTTGACCTATACGCCACATTCAGACACGTTCTTCTGCGCCTTCCAGTTTTATATTCTCCTCGTTCATTTGGATCTGAACCTGTCTGGTAAGTAACCTGAGGAAGAGTGCCAAAGGGCAAATTAGCTATGATTTGCTGCAACTGTGGGTTAAAAAATCAATACTATCCAGAGAAAGAACAAAAGAGCAGGCTTCTTTGTAGTGGGTGATAGGCATATATTTAAAATCCAGGGTTGGGAGGGCTTGCTATATGCAAGAGATCCAAATTTCTGAAAAAAAAGATTTTAAAAATACATGATAGTACATTCTGTGGGTCCGATCTCTAAATGTGCAACATGACGCAGTGAACTCAGGTTCCCAAGACTGAGGTTTCCTGAAATTCATGACCACATCCAAATGCAACTTCAGCTTTGAGTTAATGGAAAAAGTAGCGAGAGATTCATGTCTTATCAAGAGAAACACAACAGTAAGTGTTTTAACTTCTTCATCAACAACCTCGATGAAGAGTTGGAATGTACCATCAGCAAGTTTGCTGATGACACCAAACTGGGAGGTGTGGTAGACACACTGGAAGGCTGTGCTGCCATTCAGTGTGACCTGGATAGGCTGGAAAGTTGGGCAGAGAGGAACCTGATGAGGTTCAACAAAGGCAAGTGCAGGGTGCTGCACCTGGGGAGGAACAACCCCATACATCAGTACAGGCTTGGGGCGGACCTGCTGGAGTGCAGCTCTGCGGAGAAGGATCTGGGTGTCCTGGTGGACGACAGGTTAACCATGAGCCACCAGTGTGCCCTGGCTGCCAAGAAAGCCAATGGGATCCTG
>Ga0065711_1036346_pt1 | contig 21100 bp, 11 predicted proteins | sample Hoacrofraction12_FD_59098 | JGI IMG/M metagenome (GOLD analysis project Ga0065711, IMG submission 59098) | Hoatzin crop microbial communities from Cojedes, Venezuela - Epithelial fraction 12 v2 (version 2) | ecosystem: Host-associated > Birds > Digestive system > Esophagus > Crop | place...
GGGGGGGGGGGGCACGGCGGGACAGAGGACACCCAAATCCTTCAGTGTCAGCAGCTGAAATTTTTTTGCTTGTCTAAAACTTGATTCCAGTGTGGGAGTGATTCCTCATTCTTTAAGTTTCACTTTGTATCTAAAATAGAGGCTTCCTGTTGCATAAAGACAAGGGGGTTGCCTGCATGCAGGCATTTGGGAGTGTTAAGTGAATTAACTAAAAGTGTGAAGATAAAGTGGATGCTTTTAAGGCATGTTAAATACTTGTGTGGATGCTTTCCATTTAGACATAAAATGGCTTTAGTTCCCTTAGCTTAATCCTGCTTCAAAAGGGGATTAAGCTAAAGTGAACATAAAGCAGATTAAACTCCTGTGTGGACATTAACATGAGTTAATTTATCTTCCCTTTCCTGAATGTCCTTCTCCACCATGCCCTTCAGGATGTTTTTAGAAAGTGGTGGAGCTCTTCAAGCTTTATTAAAGCTAGAACTGATTTGAGTATCTGGAATTCAGTATTTCAGAATAACCACCACACTCGACTGAAAAGGATAATATGGTCTCCTAACAAATAATTGTCCTTCGAAAGCGTCAACAGCATATGGAGGAGATAGTGGGCTAATGATGAATACACATACACACAGGTTTAGAACATAATGGACCAAATTATTTTTGACCATTTAATGTCAAGCTAGCATGTCAAAGCTGTACTGATGTTTTCCCATAATGTAATCACAAAATATAATCGCAGAGAGGTTGAAGTTGGAAGGGACCTCTGGAGGTCATCTAGTCCACCCCCTCTCCTCAGAGCCACCTAGAGCCAGTTGCCCAGGACCATATTTGGCTGGCAATTCTGTTGTAAGGTCTTTGCAATTTGCCTTTTCTGAGATGTGCTGCTGAACCCAAGGACCCTAGGTGGATCCTGCCCCACCTCAAGTCCTGGTGCACACCGTGAGGTTTGACAGTTGTATAATGTGGCAGGATCTGTGCCTTCATAGCCATAGAAACAAGAAAGCTGAATTGTGTCCAAGTAAGATTTAGCCCATGAAATCTGGTTTTGGGGTGTGTTGTGTAATTGTGGTAGCAGTATGTGGGCTTTGGTAGCAGCTGCAATGCTATCAAACCTTAAAATAGAGTGTTGCTTGTGTACACAGCATTTTTCAGGCTTTCATAGGATCACAGGATAGTTCTGTCTGGGACAGACCTCAGGAGGTCTCTGGTCCAACCTCCTGCTCACAGCAGGTCAGCTCTGAGGTCAGACCAGGCTGCTCAGGGCTTAAAAAACTCTGAGGAAGGAGACTGCAGAGCCTCTCCGGGGAACCTGTACCACTACTTGACTGTCTTCATGGGGATGAAGCTTCTCCTTAGATCTAGGCTGAGCCTTTTATGTTTCAGTTTATGACTGCTGTTCTTTGTCTTCCTGCTGTGTACCACTGCGAAGAGCCTGGCTGTGTCTCCTCCATGATCTTCCCACAGGCACTGGGGGTTGCTGTTAGGTCCTCCTGAAGTTACCTCTGCCCCAGGCTGAATGAGCCCAGCTCTCCCAGCCTCTCTTCACAGAGTCTGTGCTCCAGCCCTACCATCTCGGGGGCTTCCACAGAAATCCATCCAGTTTGTCAAAGTCTGTCTTGTATTGCTGGGGCTCAAAACTGGATGCAGTATCTAAAGAACAGCTTTCTTGGCTTACTGGTCCATTCTATACTTTGAAAAACTGTGCAGCATCAGCGCTGTATAAAAGCTGATCCTGGGAGGAACTGGCAGTCGTCTGGACAGATTCTTAAACACCTGCTCTCCTGAAGGGGAACAAGACTTGGTTTCTCATCTGCACTCTTGGGGACCCGACATGAACATGACATAACCAGCCACTGGGCTTGGAGCAGCTAGATGCAGAGGCAAAGCAAAGCTAGGGTGCAGCAGCTCCCTGGATCCTCAGCAGCCATGAGAACAGGGTGAGCTGTGCTCGCTTCTCGTGTTGTCCTGTTTCCCCAGACCATTAATAGGAAGTGCACTGCCTTTTATTTTAAGGGGACAAAGAGTTTTCTAGAAATACTCTTTTGAGAACTCTGGAGTTGATTTATTCTGTGCTTCCAGTTCTGGTGCTTTGTGAGTGGTTTTTTTGTTGTGGGTGAAGACTGAAAAAACATGATTTAACACTGACCAGGATAAACATGTGCAGTGTGAATGCTGCTTTTCCTTTAAAGGTGCCCTTAGACAATGGGAATTTGAGGTGAGGAAGTACCATCTGTTTGGTGGTGACTTTTTTGAAACAAACTCTGCTCAAGACTCTTATTTTCAGGCTTCTTTTTTTGCCAGGATGTTTGTCCAGGTATGCCTGTACTTCTACTGCAAATGCTTGTGGCGCTGCCTGAAATTTGTGGTCAGGAAGCTAACAGGTCGATGTGAATTGCAAAGGATCTGTTACAATACCAAACCTGGAGCTGCCAGAACTATGAAAATAGGTAACTGCACAATACTTTGTTTTGCATGCCATTGTACCCTTCTGCATGTGCTATTTTTATAGTGTGACTTCATTCTTATAAATAAATTGTTAAATCAATCCAGTATAAGCTTAGCTTGTCTGACATGATGCTTTCAAATACTATTCTCTTACAGAGGCATCATTGAAAGGTTCAAAAAGTAAGGTGAGTGAAAGATCTTGTCATTCACCTTTTCTGTTGTGTCCTGTACAGTTGGCTTATTCAGTCTGCTGTTTGCTCACCCTGAAAAAATCCCTTTAAGGTTTGATATGATTTTGTATTAAAACCATCTTCTACTGAAGAGGGTGCTGTGTCTGCAATAGCAGGTGATCTTGCAAAGTTAGGGAGAGTGTCCAGTGCTCCAGGGACAGGCACATTGTGGCCCTGGTGGAATCAAGGGAGAAACAGGCCATGGTGGAGACAAGAAGGGTGATGTGTTGTAATGTGGGCTTTCTTGGCTTAATTCGTCATCCGATCGTATGATTTCTGTAATGTGCAGTCAGTCACACACTTCACACCTCAGTTTTTTTGTCTGGAAAGCAGCGATAAAAGAGGCTGAAGGCAGCAGTACCTAGATAGCGGAGACGTCTTTGTTCTCTGCCTTCCTTTCAAATACGTTAATGGAGAAAAGCCTCTGTCACTTCATCCTTTCACTGTAGCACTGATTGTGCTAACCTAAATTCTTCTCATAAAGCATTTGTGTATATGTTAAGTAGCATCATTCAGCTGTTCATTTCTCTTTAGCATGAGAACCAGTGCAGTTGAAAAGCTTACCTCAGCATTAGGAAAAACGATGTCACATAGCTCGCAGTTCAACGTGGTGGTTCCAGGTGTACTTCTAGCACAGACAGAAAGGCAGAATCTTATTTAAAAACCTGCATTTAAGCAATTGTGTAGTTTTGAGGCAAAACACCAGAAAGTTCAACCTCTTAATTTTTTGGAAGACATGCTGATTTTTTGAATACTGAACTTTCGGCCGTATCTCTGCAAAGTGCAATGACATGCAAGAGAAAGGAAAAATGTTTTGCTGTGTTACTGCAATGTGTTGGGAAAGGGGTTGTCAAATGAAGGCTAGTAATTCCAGCGTAATTAGGTAGATGGTCTGAAGCTGTTTCTTAATCAAAGGCCTCAGTGCAGATCATCTTCACTGGCAGCTGCCACGAAAATTGAATAAACTGACTACAAAGGCTTGGGGAAGCGACTCAAGTTCTTATGTGGCTGTTGCTCTGAAACTAGTCAGGAGGGTTGAATAGACTTGAAAGCTGTGTATATACATCTGTATATGTTCTGGGCTCTTAATCTAGAAGCTTTTGCGTATCGAATTTAACATTGTCAACTTCTATTGAATAATAGCTTCCATAGGAATTAATATGTGTTTAAAACCTCTTTTTAGCGTCTGCAGACTTCGGTAAGTGTTCACCCTGATGCTATTGAAAAAACTATAGATGACATCATGGAGCTGAAAAGGATTAATCCAGATATAAACCCACAGTAAGTTCATGGTTTCCTTACAAAACAAATGGGAATTATTGATTTCTTCATTGCCTATGTCCATGGAGAACTGGTTGTCCATAGCTATTGTGGCAAGCAATTTGAAGATTAATTCTGTCTCTCAGCATAACATGACAACTTAAGCTTTGTTGTCAAAAAGCTGATGAAAAAATGAATGATCCTTTACAGTGACTGTAATAGGCAAGTCCTGAGTCTCTTTATCTAGCTGCTTCCTGAATTGTGCTGTCTTAGTGTAGTGTTGATGCATTGGTTTTATGAGGGCCGTTTCCCCAGGGATAAAATGCCACCAAGGCGGGTGGTCCTACCAGCTACAGTGATGGCTTCTTAGCAAGTCTGTATGCAGTCTTTTGAGTAGGGAAGAAATCTTCCTGTTGTAACTGATATAAACATTGTACTGGTTTATCTTTTAAAACTGCTTTGAATTATCCAAACACATATTTTAACAATACAACATAGCTGATATCTTTTAATGCTATAAGATACTAGAAGTAAGAAGAGATTGACAACAAACCATTAAATTTACAAGCGAGTATTTTGAGAGTAGGTGGTAACATTTTTGTAGTTGCCTTACCTCTCAGCCCCTAGCTTAAAGTACAAGATGGTCTAGGTCGGGAATCAGTGGGAGAAATGTAGAGAGTTGTATGATTCGGGTGATCATCGCTCCTCTTCCCAAACTTGAAATTGATGTACATAATCCAAAATGGGCATCTGTAAATTGATACCTGCTTTTCTTTAAGTGGTCAGCAGCGTGAACAGGTAAGGTGTCCCAAGGTCTTGCTGCAACAACAAAACCCAGAAAACCAAAAGCTCAGTTGGAAAAATATAAATTATTTATTACAGGAATGACACGCACACCTCCCCCACGCCACACCCCCACAACACCTCCCCCCTGTGAAAAGGACAGTAACTGCGTAGTCTTAAAATGAGGCTTTGCAGATCATAAAGCAAATGGAGCACACTGTGTGTGTTTCTCCTAACCTGAGAGACAACTGTTGTGGACATGAGCACTGTCTGTCTGGATTGAAAAATGGCCCTTCAAAAATAAAGAAGGGAAGAAAGTAAGAGAAACAAAACAAAGAAAACCACTCCTTCTCACAGATCAGAGCTGTGTGAAGCTTTTCTGGGAATGGGCCCAGAGCTTTTCCAGGGGTGTCACTTCACAAGACCTTGCCCACGTGGCCTTCAAAGGGAGGGCGATGAAAGAGCAGCTGCTTCAAGTGGATGCGAGGCCATACTGAGAGGCTACTCATCAGAGAGGATGTCACAGCTCTGGTACTCTTGTATTGCACAGGATTCTGATAGCTGAAATTTGGAAAAAAATCAGTGATGGCAAAATTAGTAGTGGTGACATAGGAGGAAAAACTGCAGGATGTAAATGTGCACAGCTCAGAGCCTGGCCTGTGGACATCAGTAAGTGCAACATAAGCAATCAGGCTGACTGAAGTACTCTCTTCTCAGTGTTGGACCCTTGGGTAACTGGGTGGAATAATGCCAAGAAAAAACAAGGAATTCATTACAGTAGTATTTTGTGTGACACTGAAGATCCCTGATTCTCCTCATGGCATTGCCTTTCACTTCTGAAGAAATGCTATCTTCCAGGAGAGAGAGAGTGCAGAGGTGCAAATGACTTCTGCTTGTTTGTATCAGACCCCCAAACCTTAAGTTACATTTTGAGTGATCTAGTCCTAATATTAAAAGAAAAATAAAAAAACAAACTTAAAAACCCCCAAAACTTAAAAAACATAAAAACAAAGCTAATTTTGTGTTTAATCCAGGTGGTGTTCATAAGCTTAGCACAGAACAAAAGCATAATTATTTTTAGACTAGAATCCTTGCACTCAGCATTTTACAGTTGCATCTTTCAGTTGTCACCCCAGTTTGGTGAAATATCTTTTCAAAACAGTGAGGAGTGAGGGCCTGGGATGTTCAGGCTGGTGCCACATGTGTAGAAACACACACTGCCACTAAATTGCTCTTTATATTAAATTGATCATAGTTCTGCTAAACTTTAAACAACTGCACTGAAGTTTTACGTGTGAGCCATTTATTTTCTACAAAGTTTTCTGGACAAATTTCAGCAAAAGCAGGTGAGCCATTTCTTCAGACAGGATTAAAGAAAATCCACTGGATTGCCTACTCTTGAACATAAAAAACCCTACATCCAGACTGTCTTGTTTAGAAGCTCTGGCCTTCCCTTGCATAGTGGAGACTTGAAATCTCCTGGGGTAAGGACAAGGGGACATGTGTCGTACTGTATGTGTTTCTGCAAATCTGTATGCAGTCATTTTTGTTAATGTAGCATCTTTGCAGAGCTGAACTAGCATCCCAGGGGTATTTGCACTGCGCTGTTCTTGAAGGCTGTGGGCTGCCGTGACCTGAGGCCCACAGTAATTTCCTTTTATCAATGCCTCTGAGATCAGTGTGTATATTTAGTGGTGGGAGCAAGTAGGTTGAGTAGCCAGGTGGTGACACATGCAGTCTACACTGACTACAGAAGCAGGCCATGAAATACTCCCAGTTTTGGACTCCTGTCCATCGCATGGATCATCTGGAGCTGAGTGTGAGGGTGCAAGCCCAGGCAGGTTGCTCCTGTGCTCTTGAGAACTGCCACCGCCAGCACAGTGGTGGCAGGGAGGAGGTGTGGGGCATCAGCAGCTCACCCACATCCTCTGCTTGGCAAGGAGGACAGCAAAAGCTTAATGAAAAGGAGAGCAGCGAAACTACTTCCACCCCTCCACGCCCACCCTCCATGAATAACGTTGTGGCTTGCTTTGTATATGTTGTGTAACTTTTTTTTTTTTTAATATAAAATTGCTCTGCTTTGCCACTGTGGTCTTCTGCTCTAAACTACTCTGAGGTTACAGAGTAGTTAAAAGCATGATGGCTTGGTTTAGTGATGCACTACAGCAATTCACATGCAGTCTTCACATTTCAGCTTTCTTTGAAATGCAGCCTTTCTGTACAACTGTAGGCTATAGCGAGTGAAGCATGTAAAAACAGCAAATAGCAAAGGATGGAAAACACTGCAGAGGATGTTCTGAAAGGATTATAGCCACAAATAGCGTGAAATTGCAGCAAGAGACATGGCCTAATGATGACATCTGTGATTCTGTTGATTAATCTCAAAAGATAAGCAGTGAAAATCCTTCTGCTCAGAAAATTTAACTGTATTATTGAATAAACAAAATGTTTCAGTGTATCAAACAAGACAGATGAGGAACCTGCGCAGCCCGTGTTCCACAAAGGAATGAGGGTACAGATTTAGCTGTGCCCTCCAAATTCATAGTAGGCGTTCAGATAATTTCAGACATTATTAAAAATTAAAGGGTTTAGTCCCATATATAATTAAATATCCTTATGAGCATGGCAGTTGTGTACTGCAGAAGTTGTATTTAATATTATAAAATCTTAACCTAAAACTGAGTAAGCTGTTGTAATTTAAAACATTGGAAGCCACATGTTTGGTGGGTTTTGGTGTTTTGTTTTTTTTTTTCTTTTATTTAGTTTTTTGGGGTTGGGGTTTTTTTGTGTGGTTTTTGTGTTTGGTTTGTTTTTTTGAAATGATGCATCGGGAAATGTAAAATCTGCATTATAATGAAAAGAGAGCTATTATGGTGATTCTTAACATGAGACCAAAAAAGCCATTGCCTAGAGGCAGATCTTTGAACTGTATTACTTTGGGTTTTTCACTTCTTTATGCTAGCTTTTGTGGCATGGAAGTAAAATGAATATTTTTAGCTTTTTGCTGAGTTTCATCTCCTCCTCACCCCGTTTGAAGTTCACGTCTCTGGTCTCAGGGCGTGTTTTGAGAAGCTGTCGTTTGAATGAGGGGAAAGATTCAGTGATGTGCTTGTTGCAGGCTTTCAACGCTGCTGTGTATAGTTATGAGATTTCAATGTGAAAATTCACTGTTCAAAGTTTTTAAAAATCCCATTTTTTATCATCTAAGGAAGCCACTAAATAAGACTATGCATTCTACAAGGCCTTGTTTAGTGTAAAACTGATCTCTTGGAAATTCTCCTGTTGTAATTAAAGTGTTAGACTATTGATTCATTGATGTAACATTACTCATGTGAATTAGACGGGTGTGTACACGGTAGTGCTGTGTCATGGCTACTCAATAGTTGGATTATGTTGCTCCTTTCCTACGCCTCAGGTTGGGAGTATCTCTTCAGGCATGCCTGCTGCAGATTGTGGGGTACAGAAATCTGATTGCAGAGGTTGAAAAGCTGCGCAGAGAGCCGTACGATTCAGAGAATCCACGACATGAGGAAATGCTTCTGAAGGTAGGTGCTTAAGAGGCACTTGAAGGGTATCCTTTATTCATGTCAGCTCCAAACAGCCTGGCTTATAAACCTCTTTAAAACATAGATATTGTCGCCTTCCTCCATCGTGCACCTGTTTAAAGATAAGGCTGTACAGCATATTAATCTGGTTGGGGTGTAACACCTGCCAAACAAGTGGCTCACTCCCTGGTTGATCATAGAATGGTTTGGGTTGGAAGGGACCTTATAGATCATCTAGTTCCATCCCCCCTGCCATGGGCAGGGACACCTTCCGATAGACCAGGTTGCTCAAAGCCCCATCCAACCTGGCCTTATTGATGAATACATGTCCTTTGGCTGGACTATATCTAGGCGCTGGATGCACAGCTCTCACTGCAGGTAACAACTCTGTGCTATGATCTCTGGAAAAATAGCACTATGTCCTACTTCAGAACACCTTTCTTCAATGTGAGAAGGGTATTTTTCTTTCTTAACCAGAATAAACTTTTTTTTTCCTTCAATTTTTTGTATTTTTGAAGATATTTTCTGTGTATCTCAATGGCACACCTCTAGCTTTCATTGTGTGAGATGGAAGAGTGGGAGGTGATGACTTACACATTTATATTTACCAAATATATTTTCAAGTGAAAAGAAAATGAAACCATTCTTTAGATAATACATGCAGAGTGATGGAAACCATACCAATTGGGTTTTATTTACTTCGTGCTTCCAGGAAAGCCTTGCACTGGAACAGATAATAAAAGTATTTTTTTCAGGAAGATGATCTTGAAGCCATAAGCAGAGGGAGAGCTAGAGAGCTCTTATATTAGAAAAGAATTGGAGAGAGAATAAAGGGGGTGGAAAATAGTGTAATAGCAAGTCCCAGTATTACTTCTGATCTGGTTTCTGACCGTAGCTAGTGCAAGACACTTCAAAGAAAAAGCGAGAAACATAGAATAGTGATAGTGAGCTTATCTACAAGCAAAATGCCTTCTTACAGAATTTTTAGAGGTCTTGTAAGAATATACTACCTGTTTGGTGTGGGTTTTTTAATTATTTTAAGCGTAAATATTGAAAACTTAGACACTACCTGTGCCTCTGCTCCCACCTGACTTTGGCTGGGATTTCTACAGCACATGATGATGAATCCGTCTCCCACACTCCAGCTTGCAGTGTAGTGCTTTACACAAGTTACAGTGGCAGCTTCTGGAAATTTTACTTTAGTTACTTGGGCTTCCAGGTGCTTCCAGAAATCCCAGTAGGCGTCTTATATAAGTACTTACAGATGCAAATAACTGTTTCTAAAAAATGCCTCAAATGGTCAAAGAGTGCCTGTAGGTGTCTGCAAAGCTGTCTTCAAGGTTGGCTCCTTGCTGGGAGGTGGGAGTCTTGCAAGGAGTCGTCAAAATCCAGAGCTGCCCCTGAAGGAGTGTTCTAGCTGCCAGGTAGGATGGGGCAGATGGGCTCCTCCTGCTAAAGTCCTGCCCCTGTGCAACCAAAGGCACACATTTCTGGGGGTAGAGTGGGCTTTAACTAAACGGTCACACTTATTTACCCAGTGAGGAAGCTTGTGTCTTGGAGGTGGGAGATCCAGGTGCCAGCCTGCAATGTTGGTCCCTGAAAATGCCAGGTACCTGGCTGCAGGCTTAACAAGGGCCTTTGGCTCTAGGAGAGCATTCCTAAATACACTGGGCATCTACACTGTCCAGAGAGCAAGAAGGTGAGTCTGAGGACGGGCAAGAAGCACCAAGGAGCTGGCTGTGGTCTGCTTCCCGGCCTCTCAGCCTGTAAGGGCAAGGTCCTGGTTCTTACATGCTCCCAAGAATGATGTCGGCAATGATGTGTAGTCACATAAGTGCTTTAAAAACATAATTGCATGAGAATAAAAGCAGAATGGAAACTGATTCATAATGTTGAAGAAAGTATCAGTTTCGCCATCTGCCTCCAGCGTAACCTGTGTATTAGCACTTGTTTACAGCAGACGTTTTGCTTTTGCGAATTACTCTTGTCAGATGGCAGTATGTCCAAGGGCTTAATTCAGTTTCCAGTCCATGCTGGGGAAGAACAGGCCGGTTAGTTTTCATTCCTTCTAGGTATTCTGCTAAGTGATCTCTGCAATGGGTAATTCAAGTTCCTAATGTTTATTATTTATTCATGTTTACCAGGAGGGCACTTTATGAATGAGAGAAAGATTAACTTAATGTGATTGAACTAATGAATAATACTGTATTTACTGTTGATGGATGAACAAGAAAGATAGCAAATATGATTTACAGGTATCAAATGTTTAAATCATATTTGCTTTTCACGGCATCACAATGATGCTTTTTGCAGTCGTTACAAAGTGAAATCATTAAAGTTTTAATCTTCCTAAGACAATTTATTTTAAATGCAGTTAGAGTTGCTAAAATTAATACAATTTCTGGGTTGTTTATTTGGGAAATGTGCATACAGCTCTTTCCCTTCAGTAGGCTTTGTCTAAATATATTTCTTGAGGCCTTACTCATGAACACATGGTTTATGGAGAATACCTGATTTCTTAATACGCTTTGGAAAGGGTGAGTTCGTGATGTGGCATGTGAGGTTTTTTGGAAAGGCATGTATTTGTCAGATACGTCAATTTAGGCTGCTTTTAGGTGCCTAGCAACACGATATTTAGGCACTGAAGTCGCTGGACCAGTGCAGCTAAGTGGATTTATTCCAGCTGAGGATCTGGCTTGTTAAATCACTTTGTCCTTCTTTTATGTGAGATCAATGAATGATTTGCCCCTCAGTTAAATAAGAAGGTGGCACATGCAATTCTTGTATGGATTTTTTTTTTTTTTTTATGTTCTCCGATTTGCTTTTCAGCACTGTGGTTGCCAAGTCGGCACTCTTGATTTATAACCCTTCCAGAGGCTTGCAAAAGATGTGGGAGATAAGATTGCTGCAGAGCCTCAGGGACCTGATGGCTGATTCCCTGCTGCTCTGTCAGTGATTTACAACCAAATTCCAGCCCATTCCTGTCTCCATGCTTATGGAGGCAGACACTAGTTTGATGCACAGAGCGTGAACAAAACGAGTCCCTGTGTGAGATGTTACAGCAGCTGCAGAGAAGGTCAGAAGGGCCTTGTAGGGCTGAAACAAGTGCAGTATTTAAGAGTGGTTTGAGATTTCCCGCTCCTCACCCCTGGGAATTTCATTTGCTCTTGTGTTTGGGTTCCTGGGACAGCAATGCCATCAAATTACATGAGAAATTAACTTGGTTTACAAAGAAGAAGAACCCGTGCTAATGTGTAGAAGTTTAATTATATTTTACCTGTAATCTTCCTAGTTGTGGAAATGCTTGAAGCCTAATTCGCCACTGAAAGCTCGGATTTCGAAGCAGTGGTGTGAAATTGGTTTCCAAGGTGACGATCCTAAAACAGACTTCAGAGGGATGGGTCTCCTGGGCTTATATAACTTGGTGTAAGTATGCTCCTCTGTAGATGGATTTATGTGTGTCTGAAGTCAAGAAAAGCAGCATGACTTGAGGATTTTTAGCAAGTCTGCGGGAATAACTTATAAAAGTGTTACGGACTTCATATCAAAAACTGAAATAATTTATTTTCTAGGCCAATTTTTGAGGGGTTTCCCTTCTGAAAGGGATCTCCTTTCTTACAGTATTCTTAATCCAACTTGGTAATACCACTTGCTAAGCCTTTTTTAGTTTCTCTATGACACAGTAAGTTAACACTCTCTTCCCCCAAGAAAGAAACTGTTAAGTATGTTCTCACCAATATCTAAATCTCCTTAAACAAAATGCCCTGGAAGTGGGTGAGTGGAAGGGTTATGTTACCGCTGTTTAGGAATTTTGTGCTGAATTCTTAGGCAAAACACTTGAAATGCAGCCACTGATGGTAGACTTCTGTAGCTGGACTACTACTTCAGTTTTTGTCAATACCCAAAATTAAGCAGTGAGTTTACATCACTATTCCCTTCCACGTCATACACACCAGGTGTTGGTACCATACCTCTGGTTGGTTTTGGGGATCGGTCAGTACCTGTTATTTCCTCCATCCCTTGTATCTACTGCAGGTAGTAACTTAGAAACGCTAGGTAAAATAACCTCTCCCTATGAGGAGAGAAAGGAATATTTTCTGCCTTTGCAGATTGGAGGACTTAAGTAAGTCATCCACTGTCCATGTGTTGTTCTTTAGCAAAACTCAGTTGTGGATCTGGGCTCTTGACTCTTTGAACTGCTGTTGGAGATTAATCCCTACCATGTATTTAATTTCTTAAAGTCCTGCGATGATTCTTGTCTTGTTTTAAGAATCTACCAGATCAAGAAGCCTTAACTGCTTTCTCTTGAGCTAAGCAGCCAGCATGCTCTAGCAGTAAGCAACTGCTTTTCTGTAGGGTGGGTGGAAAGGGGACTCTGGTAATGCACATTCACTAATTGCTTATAGAATTGCACTTGTAATTTGAGGCTGCTTTTATCTTTCATTTTGGGGGTACAAGTGGTAGCGTAATGAATTTTAACATGTTAAATGCTGCTCATACTGCATAACATATGTAGTGACCTTTAAAAAGGTGTGTATGGACAACTTGGTATGACTTAAGATGCTTTTTTTGTTGTTTCTTTAACAATTCACCCTAAACATACATATCTGCAGGTATTTTGCCGAATGGGACACTGAGATAGCTCAGCAAGTTCTCTGTGATTCTCTTCAGCCCAAATACAGGTAATGCTTGAGATCAGAAAAAGTAACTTCAGAGCGCACTGTGCTGGCTGGTGTTTTGGGGAGGGGGCTGGGTTTTTTTTCTTTTTGTTGCGCATATGTTTGGGTATTGCCACATGCTAGCTGTTTGCAAGTGCTGATCCTGAAAACTGATCAAATCCAAGAGGCAAACGTGTATTCTTAATCTTAGAAAGAGTTAAACTTAGTGTCAAATGTTTTCACTTAACTTCTAATTTCAAGTGATTTTTATTTACCTTTCTATGTATTTTTATTTACCTTTCTTTTTGTCTTTTCATAATGAAGGGAAGTCACTAAGAAGGAACTAAGGTATTTTTTTTTCTTTTCTCTTAGTTTTATGAGACCCTACACATAAATAAAGATCAAACCATACTGCAGTTTGGCATGTTATAAACTGAAAGTCTGTTGCAATACCAAGAGATCCGTATTCCTTTCTCTAAAGTTAAACCAAGCATAGCTGATGGTGCAACACTGGGTACATCTGAGCATGCATATATATATACAAGGAATGAAATCGACCTTGCTTGATGTAGCTAAAGCACTATATTTTACACCTATTTAGTACCAGGCTTAGCCAACAAATTTTGGGCGATTTTTAACTGTAAGAAAGAAGTCTAAGCAGTGCCACTATGGTCACAACAGCTGTGAGTGACTTGATAATCAGAAGTAGCCTATGTTTGTTAGCACAGTTGAAGAGCCCCTTGATTTATAATCACATACTCTGGCTGCCTTGACTGGTGATGGGTCTAATTTGGCTAGTCCAATGTCCTGACTGCTGAGAGATCAGGTACTTTCAAGTGGCAAAAATTCCGTGTTGTGAACTATTTATGAATAGGAGATGTATTCCATAATTATTGAGGGGCGGGGGGACAGCACGCACAGAAATGCCTCATAGCCAGTTACAAGCTAATGAGTTGCCTCCAAAGACTTTTTTCTTTTGCCAGTGGCGCTAGATATCCATATAACAGGTCCACATCTGAATCCTGTGAAGCTTTTGATCTCCTCAGTATTTTGTGGCTAAGTTCCCAATGGTGATTCTGTGACAAAAAGCACTTGGAGGGTTGGGGGCAGTGTAAACCAACAGACTTTTAGCCTGAGAGTCAGCCCTCTGACTGCTTTATCTGGAGTTACTTTTATATATTGGCATTCACTCTCTTCCTACAAGCAACCCCCACAATTTCAGTCTTGCCTTTATGTATTGTGTTGCCCATGGATGATTTTTGTTAGTGTATGCTGATGAACAGGGATTGTCATGATGCTTAAGCAGCATTATAGAAAATAGCCTAGATTTTTGTTTAACTGAACTCTTATGTGGGAAAACAATATATATTACCCAGAGGCGGAGTGTTTTGTGCTGGGACTGTGAAGCAGGGAATGCCGTTAGCGTTCTTCGTTTACATGTTTGATTACCAAGGACCATCTTGGAGTGCTGTGTGAGCATGTGCAATTTCTGTCCCTTGAAAGAGCATCTGGTAGAACATAGATGCTGCTGGTGGTGCCTGTGGTGTTCTTCCTGGTGTGGTTGCTTAGCAGCCATGCTGGCTTCTGATGTGATCATGATCAATGTAGTTTCTATTTCTGTTAAACTATATTGCTTGTCCCCGTCCTACATGTGCCACCTTTATTATTCAACATTTGCTTTGTTTTTTTTAACTGATGTTATGCTGCAGCCTACAAAGATGGCTAAGATTTTAAAGAATGAGTATATTCCTGTACGCCAAGCCATTAAAGAGGAGAAGTTTTGTCCTCACACATGCCACCTGGTAACACTCAGGTCAGGATGGGTACAAACCTATTAGCATCTTTAAAACTTGTTGCCATGAAGTGTTAAATACCATATTTATGTGAAGTTCAGGGGATTGTCTTCAGTGTGATATGTGTTTATTGTTTTTCAAGTATAGTCCAAAGGAGACACTTTTGCACATAGCTGTCTATAATTTGGGATCTAAACCCTGCAAGCTCTGATTTGCTTGACTAAGGCAGAACTCCCACAGACGTGTCTAAGTTGTAGCCCACTGGTTAGGGTTGTTACCCTGCCTGCTTTTAGCCACTGATAAATGCAGGCAGTGATTTCTGCTAAAATCCCGCCTCCATTCGAGTAGGCACAGTTAAAGCCTGGTTAGTGGGATGTCAGCTGACTGGTTGCATCAGGAAGCTCTTTTAAATGAAAATTTTGAACAGAAATTTAATCTAAAATTAAGCAGTTCCCTGAGTAACTCTGTTTTAAGGGAGGGACCTTCTGTGTCCTTGAAAAAGTCTACATTATTGTGCCAAACAATAGGAAATACTGTTCCTTACTTTTGGCTGCTGTATGGTTTCCAATTTGGCTGGACATAAAAACTTTCTAGTAAAGGAGTATTTTTTATGTTTGCCTCCTCAGGTGAATCATGCCTCCAGTGATGAGCATCACATTTATCTTCAAGAACATAAAAGGCTAAAATAATCTTTGATTAGTTAAAAGAAATGTAATATTTTCAACTTTTTGTGTAGCTCAGACTTAATTGAGGTGGATCATCTTTGTGGCCAATATAGCAGACAACTGGCTTTTGCTGAGAGCATTGATAGAGACGCATACTTTGTAATGATGAGAGAAGTTTATCAGCAATGCAATAAAGCCAGTTGCCCATTTCAAGTCTTTTGATACCAAAGTGCAGTCAGAAGCAGAGTTAAATGTGATTAGCCATATCAATGGAGGTAAAATACCCTGTTCAGTTAATGTTCTAATATCAAAGAAATTGAAAGAAAATATTTGTCAATTAGCGATGCATGGCAATATCTGGACTTTTTTCCCCCCACTGCAGCCAATTCAGCAAAGCCGAATGGGAGAAGAAGAAGTTTGATAAGGCAATCGGGTAAGTTTTAAAATCTTCTTGAAGCTACCACAAACACGACAATGATGCTGTATATTTGAGGGGAAAAAGGTGTTTCCTGGTCACTTTTTAAAGCAATTTTCAGTGTGCGTACTAACATGTATTGTCTTAACCACAGCTTGATTTTGATCAAACATTACAGGAAAAATAATTTGAAGTAAGAATTAGGAAAAATAATCCAAAAATGCTGTAGCAAGGAGAGGCTTTCTGTCCCTGCTGTGAATAGTGCAGTGATGAATATCTGTTTAATTCTTTTTAAGATATAATGTGATCAAGTTTCACTTCTTATTGTCAGAGACAGGTTCTGATCTGCTTTCAGGAAAGTATAATAGGAAAGAAATGGTAGTGAGTTTTTTCTCTTCTTAAGCAGTGGGTTTGATATAGCTGCATTATTCATGAGTATGGAACTGGATGTTCCTTATGAGTGTATCTGAAAATCGGTAATACAACATTTTAATGCTCATATTTAATTTTTCTGTGAAACTTGCCATTAGGCCTCGTGTTGCAGTTACCTTCCTTTTTTCCTTTCTTTTTTTCCCTCCTGAATTATGTCAAAGGTTCAGAAAAACGGAAAGTGTTTTGGTTTGCTTGATAGAGATAACAGAAAAATTACCTAGAATAATCAACAGAATACAGCTGTGTTTAGAAGGGGGAAAAAAAATCACTATATAACTAAACAAGTTTGCTTTTATCGCTAAATGCCAGTGTGGGACATCATGTTTTCTTGAGAAACAGTCACTGCCAGAAATGTCAAGTTCTTTATGCAACAGGCTCAGAAATCAAGAAAAAACTTCCAATTTCTGAGTTCTGTTGTGACTAAATGTACTTTCCTTGTTGATATCTCTTAATAGGACAGAATTTTGCTTCGTGAGTCTGATTTTTCTGTTTTCTGATTTCTGTTTCCAGCATGCTCTGATTTGGTTTTTGCCTGTTTTCTGGCCTGTGTATCTAGTTCTCTGTTAGAAAGAAATTGGAGGACTCAGCTGGATCTTTTTCACAGGCTTTTTAGCCACATGAATGTCTTTATAGGACTGATTGCTGAACCCTGGTGTTCCTAACTGTGGGTGATAAATTCCACTTGGGCAGATGGGTTAAAATACCAAATGATGGGTCACCTTGCAGATACAGCCACGATGTGGAGTGCTTGCCCCATGTCAGAGGCGGGTGCAGGAGCACAGGGATGCCTGAGCTTGTTCTTATTCTGTAGGAATGGATCTGTGCTGCTCCACTGAAAATGTTGGCACAGTGATGAAACTCCTGTTTTTGCTGTGACCATATGTTTCACAAGGGAGACACTGCCATTAGAGCGTATGAAGCAGGCAGGATAAATGTTTTTCTTGTTTTCCACACCCCCGCCTTGGAAGCTCACAAGGGAGAAAATTAATACACCTCAGTAACACACAATCTGCCGTGTCAGTGTCATCAGTGTTTCTTATAGTGTGCTGAAAGAAGACAAACTTTCCACAAATGTTGCTGCTTCTTTTTCTTACAGCTATTCTTTTGCTATCGTGGGCATTAACATAACAGATCTTGCATACAACCTGCTCGTGAGTGGAGCTCTGAAGACCCATTTCTACAATGTTGCCCCAGAAGCACCAACACTAACTCACTTTCAGCAGACGTTCTGTAAGTGGTGAGCGGGGGGGAAGGAATACATAATTTATACACCTGCTAACGCTTTTGTACTACCCATACTTTAAAAAACAAAAACAAAAAACAACAAAACTGATGCTGACACAGCACAGAGACTATCATGCTAGTCTTGTTCTGTCTTTAGGATACTTGGACTCAGTTCTTAGTTGTGATGGATGCCACTGCCAAACCAAAGAGTAAAACAAACGAACAATAAAACAAAAATCCTCCAAGGGCCTGAACAAGTCACCTTCCTATCTTCTAGACTGGTTTTAAATAATAGTAAGAAACTAAAGGTACTTTAAAGAATTTCTGGAGAATGCTTCCCCGTAAGTCCAACTGTCTTAACATATCTGTGTCTACATTCAAGTGTTACCCTCCACCTTTCAGTAGAGTTATCTCCCCTCAAAATAATGCTTTCCCAGCCCTTTCCTCTGTATCTGAGCATCCCTTCCACAGCACAGACATGCTGTGCATCCTTGCGCAGTGGGAGCAATACTTCTAATATCTTTCAATGTATAGGCAAGAAATGGAGAACATGAAGTCAGGATGCACTGTTTTCCACATTTATGACAATTGCAAAGGTTTTGGTTGGTTCGTTCGTTTTTGGGGTTTTTTTAAGTTTGGCTATTTGGGTAACAGATTTTTTGTTTTGCAGCTATAGTAAGTTCTTATTGCTTAATTGGATAAATGACAACTATTAGTGACCAGTGCACCTCTTTCATTAACTAGCATAGGCTTTTCAGAACAAGGATGCTATTTAATAAGACTCATTCACCCAAAATCCTATGTGGGCAGATACCATACTGTAGCAGGGCTCTCCCTTTTGGTGATGGTTTCTGGGTTGCTGCCCTAGATAGACTGGCTGACCAGCATGGCCAGTCCATCACAACAATGCTGGAGGGAGAGCTGATTTTGACAGCTCTTCCCTCTACAGCCCATGCATGTATGAGTTATGCAGTGGGATAAAACTTGCATGGGTCTCTGGTGTAGTGGTGGGCCAGTAAAGGTGGCGGATGATCCTACAACACTCTGCCTGCCATCCTAGGAAAAACTTGAGTTTATTGAATGGACTTTATTGTAGAGAAAGCATCAACGGACAAACTTACCTGGAGCAAGGACAGTTCATCCAGAGACTACCTGTTTGAGTCTGACAAATACCCGCTCTTATGCTCTTGCAGTTTCTCTCGTCTCCCTCCCGCAGTCATCCTAGATTTCCTTCAAATCTCCTTCAAACCCAGACGCCATTAAGCTCATTAAATGCCTACAGGCTGCTTGACTGAACTGGAAAGTCAAAATTACACTACCCAGCCAGCAGCCTTGCTGGTAGAGGAACACAGCGGTTGTACTGCATGGACCTCCTCAATGCTAATCCACCATGTCACCAGGCCATGGGGACACACACAAAGCTGGCAGTTGCGTTTGGCCCACTGCTTCTGGGCTCTGTTGCCTTCTCTAAAGATCTAACAATGTTTTACATTTTTATGTGGTGATTTTTTTTTTTTTTAAAGGGGCTTTACTGACTTTGTCTTTGGAAGTAACATCCCTTGGAATGAAACAGCCTGTGGCTGTTGGACTGTATGGAAGAGATTTGCAGATGTACTTAAAGTACCTTTTGAATTAAGTTTCTCAAATTGATGACTATGCAAATATACCTTGAAATTTCAGATTAGGAGTACCTGTGGTGTAATTGTCATACAATAGAAATAAATTGATAAAAGCAATTGAGCCTTTTTTACAACAAGTGCCCTCACTTTCTGGAATACAGAAGACTTACTTGCACATTTTGCTATGTTGGGATGAAAGATTATGCTTCCTGAATGGTTCATCTGCTGTGGAAGTTGGGATCAAGAGGTTGAGTTCAGTTTACTGAAGTCCTAGTGTTGGATGTAGTGTTTTTCCTGTCAATGGTTCCTCTTCGAGTCCAAGGATGGCACAGAACTGAGAGGGTAGAGGCCTTAATTGGGGGCTGTATATTAAAGTCACCATGGGATCAAGTTTCTTCCTAAAACAGGGATATCTTACCAAAGCGGGTGGTTCTGTGTATCACCTTCTCCTTCTTCTTTCCAGGATCGTAGCCATAAGTGTTAAACATTTCCAGCAAGGTCATGCACACACAAGGTAAAATTGTGCACGAGGAGGAAGTGTTAATGCAGAAGGGTGTGATGGCAACTGTGATGTTACCTACCAGCGCACCCTGTTTCGGTGGAGAGTAAGCAATCTTCCCACGAGGAAATACCTGTGAGGCAGAACTTGAATCTAATCAAAAGGCTGGTGGAGCAGCATCTTCCCCTGCTTTTACATTCATTAGTTTAGTGTTTTAGTTCATTTATCCATATGTCAAGGCACTTAGTGATTTCTTCTGTTTATTGGGAGAAGTTCTGCCAATGGACAACATTCATCAAATTTTACGTTTGTCCAAAATGGCAAGATGGGTTTAGCCTTATCCTTGCCTAGTGCTGTGAGATGTCAGATACTGGTGACCAGGATTCTCTGTCTACGTCATAATTGTTCATTTCTTTCTAATTTTGTACATGACCTTTACATACCTTATTTATCTTTTTCCTTCTCCTTACTTTTGTGATTTTGTAGGCTACTTAATGCATGAATTCCACAAATTCTGGATTGAAGAGGACCCACTGGACATAATGGAGTTCAACCGTGTCAGAGAGAAATTTCACAAGCGAATCTTGAAACAGCTCCAGAACCCAGAGATGGCTCTGTGCCCTCATTTTGCTGCATCAGAAAGTTTAATCAATATGTAGTTGCTCACTCAATTTTATTTGGAAACACTGTCTCACTCTTGTGTTAAATCACTGCTTAGACCATCGCTAGCATACTGAATGACCATGGCGATTGTATGCATGTTTTTGGTGCAGTATCATCTATTTTTGTCACATGTACCAGATCCCCTTATGCTTCTCGTGTTGGGGATTTCTCATTTTAAATGGGTGCTCATATTGCGGCATTATGCAGTGTTACATTCTGAATTGATGTCTGGAGATCAGAGTTTTTCTATTTTTTTAGACTTTCTTCATAAATTCAGCATTGACAATTGAATTGTATTTCTCTAGCTGTGTTTTTGTATATGTGGAATAAGTAGCTGGATCTTGTATTGTGAAAGCTTTTTAACTTCTTGGTATGTTTTAAGACAACTACTGGCATTTCAAGCAAAATATATGTTTGAACCGCGTCTAGAAGATAATGTGTGTAATTTAATCTGATGCAGGCAAACACATTAAAGTCCAATTTTCTCCATGCAGCCATATATGCTTAATGCAGAATTAATGAGGCTTAGGAGGTACAAGTTTCAGTGAGAAGAGTTTATGCAGAATTGCAATCAGATTCCACAGCTGCATGAATACCAAATGGTCTGGTGATGCTAATACATTCACAGTGAACTGCAAACACACGCACAACTGCTGGGTACTGGCAGGGGCCAAAACTGCTATCATCAGGCTGTTGTCACCAACACTGTCATGCTGAAGCATGGTCTAAATTCCTCCACATTCCTTTGAATATACAGGGATTAGTGTTCTGTGTCGCATGTTGGATGGCAACAGGATTTGGTCACATCGTGGTTGGTGAATTCAGGGGAGCAAAAATATTTTCCTTTTTTTTTTTTTTTTTTTTAAACT
>Ga0065711_1009532_pt1 | contig 21099 bp, 11 predicted proteins | sample Hoacrofraction12_FD_59098 | JGI IMG/M metagenome (GOLD analysis project Ga0065711, IMG submission 59098) | Hoatzin crop microbial communities from Cojedes, Venezuela - Epithelial fraction 12 v2 (version 2) | ecosystem: Host-associated > Birds > Digestive system > Esophagus > Crop | place...
CCCCGGAGCGTCCCCCGCCGCGACCCGCCGCGCCGGTCTCTTGCAGGGGAAGCGGAGGCCTCCCGCCGCGGCGGATCGTTGCTGCCCGGCTGGCGGGGCACCCTGCGGGCCGCGGCGCCATGGGCCGGCGGAGGTCCCCCGGGCTGCTGCTGCTGGTGTTCTTGATGCTCTCGGCGGGACATGGCAAAGGGAAAGCTGACTCCGCGGACCCGAAGGACGGGCGAAGCCTCTTGAACCTGATCATGGAGATCATTCAGGAACTGAAGAGGTACCACCTGGAGAAGGACGGTGGGGCGCAGTACTTCTCCAAGCACGACTATAGCCTGGATCGAAGGGAAGTGGCCGACTATGCAGGATACCAGGACGAGCAGAGAGTTGGTAAGTCACAGTCCATGACTTAGGAAGATCTCCCCGATAGGGTGCCTTGGTGAATCAGACATCACATCGGGTTACTAATTTTGTATCAAGAATCCACTGCTCGAAATACCTGCAGGTTCCCGTTGGTGTCAGAAACTGACACAGACGGCAGATTTGGGATAGAAAAACTCCACTCGCATCTCAGAGTCTCTTGCTCTCTGGATAATGTACTCGGCTGAAAGCCCGACTTCTCGTGTGTTGGCTTTGAACAAAACCTGTTAATAAGAGGAAAGGCTGAAATGGGCTGAGATCAAAGAAATAAGGGATGAAAATGCTCTTTGCCCTGGAAGTTTCCCACTTTCTAAAATGTGCTTGGTTCAAGTGTTTCTTGCAAATGACCCTAGCAAGAATTCCCCTGCAGGACTATAGTATATGTCCTTACAGATCTCTAGAAGTCTTCCCTGCAGCTCAGCTCCGTGAAACTTTTCGCCCCGCTTGTTAGTCCCCTTTTGGTACTCCGGAGGTAGTGCCTTTGAAATACAAGGGAACCGAAGCAGAGTCCTCCTCTATCACTGTACAAGCTACGACCCCTTTGGGACACCCCTGCAGTCCTCCTCCTCCTCCGCGTTTGAATGGCTCTTCTCTAACCTCCGGTGAAAGCCCAGGCTGGTTTGTAAGACGCTCAGGGCTGTGTAGAGCAGTCCGGCAGCAGTCGTACCAAGCCACATGGTGATGGACAGTTACCGCTCGGTCTCGCGAGGCACTGCTGTGCATCCAGCTGAAAGTTGTTTTGGCTTCCCCTGCTGCCATGTCTAATTTACTGTTCCCTGTCACTCCCAAACCCCTGCAGCGTTACTGCTGCTCATCTTACCCCTCCTACTGAAAGCGACTTTCTGGATATTTTCTAGCAGATGCCTGCTCACCTTTTTTCCAAACGGGCTTTCATTTTGCTAGTATGCTATTTATTTTGCCTTTATCGATCTCATAAATCTTCATCGTACCTTTTCTTCATTCTCATTCATATTCAAATATCCTCATGATTTGCATTTGTTGGTGGTTGTCATGAAAATGTTACTTCTCCATCTGGATGATTAATGAATATACAAAGGAAGACAATTTTGTTCCACTTAAGATCAGCACAGTGAGAACATTTTGTTTTATAAATGTTGACAAGTTAAAGAGGCCAGACTAAGCAGGGAACCCTGATCTGCATAACTCTAAATCTCAGTGTGGAACACGGGCATAGCTTTTGGCCACCCTGTGTCAGCATATTGGTGTGAAATATCTGGTTTGTGCTGAACAGTTATCTATGTAAATAATAAACCTGCTTTGGAGCAGATTGGTTATTGGTGGTGTCATTGACTCCTAAGCAGGATTTTTCATTCTGTGATTATAATGGAGTTGTTGCCAGCAACTCTGAAAAGGAACTACTGCTTAGAGTCTTTCATTTCAGTTTTGGCATCATTTTCCCAGTGAGCCCGTCCCATGGGAAATTTCTGAGTGAAGCATGCGTGTTTTTAATGCTCTTTATGACATAATTAGGTCAACTATGATAAGGTCAATTTTACTTACACCGACTAAAGTTAGAAGTAAATGAAGAATGACTTTCGAGAAGTGTCTAACCTCACAAGTGAATCAGATCTGGATGGAAATGCTCTCTGCTTTATATCTGATAAAAGGTGCCGGGGGAATGAAAAAGGCTGCTCAGGCATTTATGGTCAAATAAATAAAGCACCATGTAGTGTATCGTGCACAATCAGCACTAAGCTATCAGCATAGAGTTCATAACGGAAAGCAATCAAAGATAGCTGGAAATCAGGAAGACAAGCAAGGGTTAGGGCTAAAATGGATTTCAGTAAACCAGTTTCATTTTGCCATCTGCTGAACACAAAACGCAAGGCGGTAAACCACAAACGCAGGGAGCCAGAAGAGAGCAATTTGCTTGGGATCATTTCCTGTGAGTTTTATTTACTGCTAGAGGGGGAAGAAAAAAAGATTCCTGTAAGGAGATCAGTCCAGTTTCACGATTACAGCTGGACAGTGCCTGTGCAAACATACCTGTGACAGAAAAGTGGATACATTTGCATAAGAGAATTAGAAGACACTAAACCAAGCTTTAATGTATCTTTGGATCTTTACCACTAGTGGAATGGAATGTGCCATTTCTGAGCAGCCATGAACTAAAATTTCTGGAATAATTTCAGTCTAGGTAAATTTGATAATGTAATTCATGGAAAGCTAAAATCTGACTCTTAGTTAACTGTCACCATCATTAATGACTGCACGCCTAACATTGCTTGTTTCATCACCACAGTGTGTTTCACAGTGCATTTCACAGTGGCTTCTTATGTAAAACAAATGCTTGCAGTTTGGCCTACTGTATGCAATGGACTTTTGACCTCTGTGCATCTGTCAAGGCAGCAAGGTGATGTTTGCTGGACGGAGTTTATTCCCTCTCCTCATACTATGCTGGGCAAGCATAGTTCCAGTGCAGCAGAGTGACTCCTCTTTTTTTCTGTCAAACAGAAATAGTTCCTAGAGATCTGAGGATGAAAGACAAGTTCTTAAAGCATTTAACAGGTATGTTTTAATTTTGCTTCGGTATCCATCATTTCACGTACATACCATAAGCTGCACTCTTCTTCCTGCAAGCTGTGCTGATACATGACTTATTTTTTCTTTGTATTTCAGGTCCACTCTACTTTAGCCCAAAATGTAGTAAACACTTTCATCGGCTTTATCACAATACAAGGGACTGCACCATCCCAGCATGTAAGTGCCAAAACCAGAGATGTTCATAAAACAACAGAAAACTCTAAAATTGAGTAGCTCTATGAGGTACCAGTAGTGATACGATGTTAGAATACATTCCTTGCAATGAAGAATTTGGAGTGCTCTAAAATGTTCCAGGTACGCTTTACAGCGTTGCTAGAACAGCATTGGCATTACAGTGAGGAAAGCACAACTTTTTCGCTGCGAATACACTGTGTAGAATGGCTGTAACCACTGCTTCCGTTGGTACTGATGTGTATGCCTCCCTGGTTCCAAACCAAAGATGTTTGCTTGTCATAGAAACACGACTTCTCTTGCAAACCTCTCATACCTGATTTCTAGTGCTGCAAATTCAAGATCGGATCCGAAATCCAGGTGGGGCTATTTCCCTTTCATCGATTATTTATATAGAACATATTTTATAGACACTTTATATTTTGACTGTTCAGTTACCAATCTACCAGTGATGTTGACAGCGAATCTTTGCAACCCTTGTCTTCAGTGAATTACAAAATTCTTAACTTCCTGAGGCTTAGTGAAAAAAAAGAAAAGTGCTGATGGACACAAATAAGCAAATTCAGCTAATGATACCTTGTCAGTTTTGGCGGCACAGAGAATTAAAAAAAAAAAAAAAGAAACATTGACATTTATCAGTCAGTAGATGTGACTCCAGGTTCATACTGAGGTGGACCTGTTGAGTAAGCAGATGCTATTTTAGTACAGCCTTTTCAGAATGGAAGCACACTTTATTTTACTTGTCTGAGGTCAACCAGTTGGGTCAGTAGCAGAGCTGGGAATAGAAACGAGTTACATATTCCAAGTTTCAAGTATTAATAAATATTTCAGCCCGCTATATTTTAAAGGCATATCTGGTAAGAATTTCAGACTTTTTCCCTATTTGTAAAGCTTCAGATTAGGAATACCTTCAAAAGATAAGGATTTATCTGTATCTAATGGATAACCAGATCACGTTCCATTTACATGGATGGAGATGGAAGTCGTTCATGACTAGTCTTTTGAGCAAGCAAATGGTCGTATTACCTGTTTCATAAGGATCACAACATGAACATCATTTGACTCGGCACTAAAGAGTACTCCAAGCTGTGAAGCTAAAACCTCGTTGGTCTTAAAGCCTGAATTAGCCTTTTCCTTCTGACAGGTGACATACCCACCAACATCATGTCTGGATAACCGAGGGTAGTTTATGTGAATGGCAATTATAGCCTGTCTGTGCTGTGAGTTAGGGATTGTTAACACTGCATCTCTAGGAAACATTAGATGTAGTTACACGTTAATGAAACAATGCCTAACGAAAATCAGCATCAGTCACCGGACTAGACTGACCAGCATCTTGTTAAAGTAACTTTCTTTTAGAAAAATGAAGTAAACAGCCTGCTTCAATTCTTCATGCACAGTATGATGTTACTTTTTGATAATATCCTGATTTCAGGTAATGCTGTTCATTCTATGTAGAAATTGAAAGGCCAAACAACAAAGAAATTAAGAGCATCTATCATGCTGCAACACAGGGTAGTCAGTACAAAAGCATTTAGTTAGCGTAACTTCTAGTACTTTGTGCAGCATAGTAGCATTGGCACCTAAAAAGTAATTTACTCTGCTATCTGTCCATAACCAACATCCACAAAATTTGCTTTCAGTTTGCCATGTTAAAGGAAAAAAAATATCTTGATTAATTTTGTAGTTTTGCATTGGTTCTGCCCCTTATTATGAATGCATCAAAAAAGCAGAAGGTACCTAAATAAGAACTACTAACAGTAAGACTACTGTAGAAGAAACAATTTACTAATTTTAAGATGAAAATACAATTATGAATGAATTTGTATGATGCGGTCACCTACTCATGCTGGACTTAACATTCCTATGACTAGGAAGTGTTATTTGTCTAATTTAACAGTTTTTCCAGGAAGAAAATTTATTGGAGAGTTGCATTACTTAATATTGACAGACTTGCTCACTGAGAGCTGGATTTCAAAGATGGATGAGCACTACTTATTCCTCCTCCAGTATGGAAATACCAGTCACATGTTTAGATCCCACAGTTAAGCACAGACACAGATGTATAAATTTTCATACATACATACACTTGGAAAGCTTCCAAGCACATCCATGCTACTTGTTTATAGACAGTACCTATGCAGAAGTCAGTTGCATAGTTACATGTGCCATTAGACATGGCTTTCAGTTACGCAATTTTTACACCCTCGATTTCTAACTCTAAGCTGATTTCTACACTGTTGCAAACTAAGGTGTTCACTGAGCTGTATTACGACAATAATTTGCACACAATCATAAATTTTGATTTTTTTAAAGGCAAAATCGGTTACTTTAGTAATCTATTTATGCTATTTTTTTCATGACAGATTATAAAAGATGTGCCAGGCTTCTTACTCGGTTGGCAGTAAGCCCAATGTGCATGGAAGGATAAAGGTAAGCTTTTTGAGAGCAGTAATGACATTTGACTGCATAGCAAAGCAGTGGATTTTATGTTTCATACATGAAAATTCATGGGAGTATAACAATAATTGTCCTTTGGCTAAGGTATTCCCCTTCCAGAGTACTTGCAGTAACTGGCTTAACCTGGCAAATATGGACAATAAATAAAGGTTACCCCCTACTGGAAGTCATTATATAAAAGTCCATGTGCATCAGCTGTGAATTATTCATAGCAGCATATAGTTAGCAGATACTGAATTTGTTGTTACAGAACAAAACACAACAGCTGTAGCTTATTTTTCAAGAGTTGACTCAGTACACAATTGCCTGTATTGGCAGCGGCAGCCCTTTTATGTGTGCAGCTGTAGATCTACGGTGTACATTTTAGCATGACTTGATATATACATAGCTATACACATGTAAGCTTTATAAATGCAGATAGGTTGCAGGTGCTTTTATAGGAATTCAAGTAAAATGTCTTATTAATAACACTGATAAACTTACTTTAAGCTACACTGATTTCTTGGGATTTTCGTTGTGTTCACCTCTCATATATGGGTTTATTCCCTCCCTTTTTGCCTAGGTGTACTTCTAATTCCCACAAATACTTTGGGAATTTCACCACGCACCAAAATAAAAACAAAAAATCAACAAAAACAAAAAAGTACTTCCAAACTATCTGCATTTCTAGAAGACTGGTACATAAGAAAACAAAAGGACTAATTTACATTCTGTCCTCAACCTTTACCTGAGACAAAAATGTGACTTAGGACAAAGCGATATCTAATGACCCATATGGATCTGTCAGTAACAAATGCTGTCAAACCAAGATATTTTAACTCTGACAAAATACACATCTCGTGGAGAGAGTCAGTGAGGAAAAGCAATAAATGCTAAACATCTTAGTGTTTTGAAAGCACTGACAGTGGACACTGTTTTGCATGTCATTCTCACAAGCAAGCAAGGGAAATGTGATCAAGATAAATGTAAAAATGGGTGGAAAAAATATACAAATAAGTTATTAATGCTTCACTGTCAAACTGGAAAAATGTATTGAGCAGAGTCATACAGCTTCATTACGGGTATGATATTGTTCAATATTTTGATTAATGTCTTGGGTAATAGAAGACAGTATGGAAGACAGTAATGTAGGAGCAACAACCATGACAGTGTACAATCTTGAACATTAAAATAATCTTGGAAAATTAGCTGAATAGTCTAAAAATAGGATAAAATTTAAAGGAAAGAGCGGAATTACGAAGTCATGCGGGAGTAATTAACTACAGCAACAGATGGCAAGTTGTGAATAGCTAGATGGATAGTTCTGTAGAAAATGTAGGGGTTGTAGTGGATCACAAACTAAGCATGTCATCCCTGTCACACTTGAAAAAAGACAAACGACATATTGGAATTTATAAATAGAATTATTGTTTATAAAACACCTGAAATAATCACTGTTGCTAGAATACTGCATTTAACTAAGGACACCACGAAGACATATGGGTGCTTCTTTTAAGAGCCCAGAGAAGAGCAACATGGATGAGCAAGGACCTAGAAAACTCAATTTGCAAGAACAGCTAAAAGGTGTTTGGATTATTTAAAGAAAAGACAACTGCAAGAAAATGTGATGGAGCTATTCAGTTTCATAAAAAGTGGCTACAAGCCATTCTCTCTATCCAGTGTGGATAAATAAGACATAATTTGTAACCTTTGCAACAAGGGAGGATTCCAGCCAGACACTAGAAAAGACTTTTCCAATGTCAAGGGCAGAGATAATACGAAATTCAGCATCCTCACTTTATGCTAAATTCTTCAACATTTCTTTAAGTATTTTCTGCCAGACTTCCTAAAATAAATCTGAACTAGCCCAGCTTCAATGCAGAATGTTTTTAACACCCAATAACTGTTAGATTACTTTTTGTCTTATTTTGAAACACGGAGCTATGGAGAGGAATCTTATCCATACATCTTGTGTTCAGGGATAGAATCGTGGAAACAACTGCATATGGTATTAGGACAAATAAAAGTTAGAAAATAGGTAAATCCTTTGATCTAACCAGGAGAAATGCCAGGGATTCAACCTGTCAATTGTAAAATCAAGAAAATGAAGAACAAGTTAGTTATTACATAATGACATTCACCTGCGAAAGATGGGTGAATAATGTTATTACCAATACTAATAAGCAGATACATCAGAGTATATTTTTCTCCCTTTCCTTAGAAAGTTTTATCTGTATCTTTACATACTATCATGTAAACACAAACTCATAATATGAAGGAACAGTAACTAAAGTAGTTGACATCTCAAGCTTGGAGGCTATTTAAAAAAAGTTAATCTCATTTTGCCAAACAACTCCTTTGCTCAGCTAGGAGGCATGTTTCAAAGTCAGTAACAAACCTCCACTTCTATTATTCTCCACACAGACACAAATCATTAATAGCACTCTTAAGCAAGTTAGTGGAAGGGAGGACTACTCTCTGCCACATATGCCTTGAGATCCACAGGTGTCTCCACAATACTAAGCATCCTTCCTCCTCAAAGCTTTTCCGTGGCATCAGTTCAATTTCTGTGGGTAAGGCATCCCCCCTCACAGAAAAGTATAATGCAGGCTTTACTTGTTTTCATCACTTCATGGACTGAGCTGCAGAAAAAATGGGTTCTTTTTGTATTTTTCTACTTATCAAACCATCTTTTTTCTCCACAAAGTGTATAGTTATCATTAGTCCAAGGTGTTTTCGAGGAGTTGCAAAGTTTTGAACATAGTACCACTTATACATAGAAAGACAAGACTGCAAAGCTACTTCTTATTTAAGATGACTTTAGTGTAGGAAGAGTTTATTTACAGCCTGGCGATAGGTAAACAGTTTTGGTTTCTGCCATAAGGCTACTAGTTAGTACCAGTTCTAAAGGTCAGACTAACTACTGAATATTAGATAACAAAACTTTCTTATGTGATACTGCTCCACAAAGGTCTAAACTCACAAGCAGAATCTGACCCTTTATATTAATTGTAATCACAAATACATTAAACAAAATCTTTTAAAACTCTTATAAACTAGTAAAATAACACATTCTTAATTATCCACACCTACTTTTTTTGTCCCAACAAATTACATTTCCTGTTTTGCTCAGTAGCTGATTCTTGTTTCACTGGAGCCTTGTGATTCGTCTGGGCTATAGATGAATTATTGCTTTTTGATGCTTTGGAAAACTAGTAGCTTTGGTGCATTTTTCAGATCCATGGACATCTGTCCACGTTTAGAGATCAATTTGGGGGAAAGGAAAAGAAAAAAAAAAGGACAGATTTGTTTTTGATTTGTACTTAAAATGCATTTTGGACTATCACAGCTTTAAAGCACACAAGATGTTGAAACTCAGTGCTAAGATCAAACAAGATGCAATGCAAAACCAGGGACTGGGCGTCTGTTACTATCCCTCTGCGTACCTAGGGGGGTGGGTGGATTGTCTGATACAGCGTGTCTTACGGAACCTTCCATTTTCTGAGTTACCCTACGCGTACCTAACTGGGCTCCATCTTCTCTTTTTTTAGAGGGCATGTTCACATTTTGCCTGTCCCACAGATACAAGCAGCGCAGGGGCCCGTTAACGGCCCTTTCCCTTTTGAGGTTGTATGAGTGAAACCAGAGCAGTGTGTTGGTATTACCACATCACTCAGTAGTCCTTTTTTTTTTTTCCCAACCAGCAACCCAGGCTGTGTGCCCTGGTTGCCACCAGCACCATCTCTGACTAGTTTTATTCTGTAACACCTTCTCCTTCTCCTGTCCAACACAGCTGTGCTAGAGTTCTGTCCTCGATGCTCTTTCTTGTGCTGTCCTCCAACCTTGTTTTCTCCCCATTTCCCAATAGTTCCCACACTCCACGCGTGCTTTGCTCCACCCCATGCAGTTGCATTCAACAACCATTATGTTGTGCGCATCTGCAGCGGGCAGAAATGTCAGGAACAAGATTCCTGAAGCCCTTACCTAAAGTTCCCAGTCCAGATCTTGTGGATTTCCTGTGACAGATGGCGATGAATCTGAAAATGGGGCCTCTTTGCAGCATTTGTCACAATCACTTTGGCGACAGTCATACAGATTTTACTGCTTTTGTTTGAAAACTGCAGGTGCTACTGTTGGTGCCCTCCCTTTTCCATTACCTGTTCTTTAAGTGTTTGCTAGAGACCAATGCTGATCTCATAATGTATGCTTAAAACCTCCTTGTACCGTCAGAACTAGTTTGAGGACTAGGGACTGCATTACCACACATGACTACATACTTCTGTTTTGAAGATTTCTCTTAATTACTGACAAGTATTATTTTTAACTTTTTTAAAGTTCCTACAGTTATTTCAAATGAACAAAATAAAACTAGTGGCACAAACAGTCTTACACTAATAAATACAAGACTAGTGCAAGTAGTAGGAATCTCAGGCTAAGCAGAGAAAACAAGCTTTATGTACTATAAAAAGTGTATGAAAAAAATCTGCCAGTTGCTTGTTTCCTAGAGAAACAGATATAATTAACAGTATTTTAAGGAAAAGCAATAGAAACAGTATTTCTTGCTTAAAGTACATGATATGGCAAAAATAAGTGTGTGTTTGACACAAAGGTCAAAGATTCTTTATAAAATTCCTAATAAGCTAAAGCACACCAATAATTGACATTCCTTTGGATCTCAGAAAAATCTGTGCAGACTCCTCAAGGTGTATTGATCATACTAGTAATGTATGTTTAAAAAAGCTGAAAATAAAAGGTAAACTTGGAAACTTTAAATACTTAGAGAAAACTTAAATACCCCACTAAATACCCCATTCCTGTACACCATATTATATATCCATTATTTCAAACTGTTGTTAAACTAAAATAATATTTGGGCTCTTTAGTTTTGCTTCAACTGTTTCGTAACAATGGAAACAAGAGCCCTTAGTTGCCTTCTCTCTTACAGATTTTCTTACTCAGACTAACATGGAGCACACTCCACAAATGTCAGACACTTTCTCATTTCATGGAAGAAGTGAAGGTGGGATTAAGATGTGGGCTTTGCGTATTATTCAGTGAAGGCAGACCCTTTTTTCCTGGGAAATGTAGCTTGATCCATCATACACAACTTCCCATGACATGTTCAGTCACCTCTGTTTGGTGACAGGCAACAGTTCCCACGGTAACTAATTTAGGACTTCTGTCAGAACTATTGCTGTGAGATAAACGGGCAGCCAGCGCACACGGTTACACGTGTGGCACAGTCCAACTTTATCAAGAGGCAATTCCGAGTCTTCCTTGCTGCGGGATATCCATGGCTAGCACCAGAGGTAACCTGAAGAGCTTTCTCACCTTCAACGCACGGATCTCTGTGATCTGGTGCTCACATTAGAGCAGGCTTCCACCTGGGTGTTCACGCTTGGGGAAAGAATTTTTTAATGTTAGCACATGGAAGTTCTGCTACAAAATTCTGCTGGCACAGTGTTTTAAAGTCTGTATTGATATTTAAAACACTAAATTCTTCTCTTATATAGATTAGCTTTCTCATACAGACTTTATCATCATGCACAGGTAACGGCTAGAACCAAATGTGGAAAGCTGTAATACGCCTTTACAATAGTTTTCATTTGTGGCTTTTAAAATTGGAACAATTGTATGGTTGTTGGTTTCAGCTAATATTGCTGGTTGGGTTTGTTTCTTTTTTTTTCTTTGCATTAGCAAAGGAGAACTAAGAATCGAATGAAAGAGGAGAAAGGAGTTGTATAGCCATCTATGTTCTCAACAGAGACTGTAGCCAAATCATATTCAGGATCTCCACTAAGACCACCTGCCATCCTTCAGCTAAATTCCAATCTAATTTTCCTAGACTGATGCATGTAACAGACTATGGGAAATTAAAAAAAAAACCACAAACACACCAGATTGATCAATGCTAAAAATCTGTGGCCTTTTCAAGGCTCCCTGAAAATGCCAGGGATTTAGAAATTTAACTGAGCGCTGGAGATCTGACCCACAGCTTTTGATCAGATATCCATACCAAAGCAGGTATAGATGGCAAATGGGCATCCTATCCACTTCCAGTTTTTCACCCTCAATGAGCTGCATATTCCCACTGGTATTAACAAGGAAAAAAACGATTTATTAAATTCTCAGTGTTTGTCAGTTGTACCACATGCTGATCAAACCAGAAGCACGTTAATTTGTTTTTAAACGTCACTTTAAAACATCACAGCTTAAATGGGGTAAAGAAGGGGCACACATACAGAAAATAAGCTAGGTGAAAATACAAGACAAGGAAATTTTATGTCAGTTTCCCCTCTAAGGAAGGATATTTAAAAATAAAAAAAAGTATTTGTCCTATCTGTAAAGCCAGAAAAAACTAAATTACATTAAGCTTCTCTGTAACATTATTACATTTCCTAATAGCTTTAAAAAAATGCATAACTAAATGTTTAAATACTACTAACAAGCATTTCTGTATGCACCAATAGTTTGATTTCCAATGGATTATGTAAAGTCTGACCGACTTTGCATTCAAATGATTCTATTACAAACTATACTGAAGCAGCAGAAAATGCAGAGAAACTCAAAGTATCAGAGAATTCACCCTGATCATAGGAAAGACATATGTTCAGACAGACACTATGAAAGTTTTAACTGTGAAAACTGACATCAGTAGAACTCTAGTATCGGAGAACCACTCGTTTATATCTCCCACATGGACTTTTGGTGTCTATGAGACACAAAAGCTTCAGCTGAATCTGCTCGCATGCAAGAGCGGTGTCTTTCACCTGTGATGTTCCTGTTGACTAACAGGACATAGCGCATCTTGTACTTCAAAATAAAGGCATTAACAGGTTGTCTCAGCAACACATGAAACTGGGTGGACAGGCAGACCTGCAGCATTAGTGGTCACCTGTCTAGAAGCAGCTGCAGAAAACAAACTCAGAAGTTACTGGGGAAAGGGTGGATTCTAGGTGTGTGCACAGAGAGATGCTTACACCGTGTCTTCTCAGAAGGCTTAAAGGTGTGGAGGAAAGGAGTCGTGGGAACCGTCACTGCTTAACCTTTGAATTAACATTTCTAGACAATATATGTACATAAACAATGTGGAAACCTGTAATTTCATATCAGTGATTTTGATACCAGTGTCATGGAAACGGTTTTTCTTTCATTCCAAGAAACTATTCTGACAAGAATAATAGAACAGGCAGCAAAATGAACCACTGTAGCTCCTACTCAGTATGTGTTGCCTCAGTGTTTGCACATCCCAGGGGCCATATTACAAGGACCAAATCTCAGAAAGTTACTTGTTTGTTTCTTGAGTCAAAATTTCTTCACTAATGGGCTCAATGAAGCATCAAATCCTTCCTAGATCCTTCAGACCTTACCTTCACAGATTTACATTACTGGACATCGTATCAACAGCTTCCTGACACCAAGATATTAAGACAGAAATTTGTAATCTGTTAATGCTGTCCTTGAGGCTTACTCACTTTTTGACTTCACAGCTGCACTCATAGGAAGAGGCTAAACATAACTATGAGCACATTTTGAATAGATAGAGCTGTATTTTCCAAATCTGTCTACCTAATATGAACCAGCACAAAAAGGGACACTTTCCAAAATTTCAGTGTTGATTAACAAACAAAACAGTAATTTAGCAGTTGGGCTGATATGAACTAAACTGAGCTAAATCAGAAATGCACTATTGGATATTTCCAAAGTTATTACTGAACACTTCAGTTTCATTTACTATTTTCAATATGATAAATACACTCTTAAACACATGTGAGTATAAAAATGATGAAAGGCAATTTTCTTCTTTCTTTTAATCCACCAGATGTTATTACCGCGAAAGGAAACACCAAGAACCAAGAGAAGTGCCTTGGAAACCAACAGGGAAATAGAACTTACTACCTTTATAACATATCCCATTGTGAACAAGAGATTTATTTTTGCAGATTGACAGACTACTTCCCATAATTCTTATAACATGCATTTTGTATGTTGTCAACAGTTTGCAGATTTACATTTACAGTAGCATAACTGCCAGTAGTACTTAATGCTCCATTCTTCAAAACAGACTTTACAACTGATGTGTAATGCTGCCAAAAATTATGTAAACACAAATACTTCACCAAGAAAATTGATGTTCTATTGCTTAATTCTACAATTTTAAGGAATGTTTGTTTGTATATCTAGAACTACTAAAGATCTGCTCCACAGTAGTTGTGGTCACTTGATATCCTTCATGCTTATGCAATTTTTTAAAAGTTTGGTTAAAACAGACTTGCATTGGGGTCACATTGTACCCTAGGAATACAAACTGCATGATGAACAAAATCGTAATTCCAAGTAGACATATTTTTTGGGACAGTGGAGCATGGATTTTGTACACAAACACAAGCTGCCATTAATTTACTTTATATAATAAATGTATAAAACATTCCAGCGAACGTGCAATATGTAAATACTGTAAATAACAAGCGTAAGTAATAAAGTGTTTGGTATTAAGTTGTTCTCAGTTTGCCTTCTGTTCACTGAATCCAGATAAAGAAGCCATCTTCTGGTAGCTACTATCATTTATCCACACCTAAACCTCTTTCCAATAACAGTTCACTAGAGTAAGAAAGGTACACCCACCTCAGAGATGTCCAGTAGAGTGGACACTCTCTATGGATTTGCGAGGACGGACAGATGCGTGTTCCAATCCTGCAAAATGCCCAGATCGCAAGGCTGCTCCAATTCTCTACAGCATTATAAATTTGAATCATTTTTATAACGGAAGGTTGTTTGGGGTTTTTTGTTTGTTTTGGTTTTACTTAGTTGTTTTTTAAAAAAAAAAATTCTGCAGTCTATTCATGATACTGCAAGGCAATATAATCAGTAAATGTCCAATAAATCACTTTAGTATAGTAAAATTTTTAAGGAGTCGGTGAACACTTACTCAAGAAGCCCTGATACGCATTTCCCTTTCTTCCTTAAATCAGATATTAAATGCAGTTGTCATAATAAAATCACACACAGAATAGAATGGCTCAAACAGGAAAAAAATTTTTTATGTGTGATTCATAGATGAACCTCAGATACTTTTATCTTAACACTGACATTTAAGCTTCCATTTTATCCTCCATTCTAACCACAAAACGTAAAAACAAAACCAAATACACCCCTCCCTACCCTGAGAAATAGCTAGGAGCTGGCATGCTTAAAATTCACACTTAAGAGCCTTCAGCATCTAGCTCTTTGAAAGAAGACAGACACAAACAGCAGAAGTATAAAATCCCATCCTAGAACATGGCTGTATTTAATAAGGGAGAAGTGCATATTTCGTATTTGCTTTCAGTGATCACTAAATGCTGAAGTTTCATTTCTCAATGGAAGCAATACATGCATACCGAAGGATTGGTAAAGAAATCTACTGCTACAGGATTCACTCAGCTGCTCATCTGCAGCAAAGGTGGATGGAACTCAGTGCTTCTCTGTGGTTCCACTGACTGAAATCGGACCACAGCGTCTTACTTAACATGGGAGTTTAAATTAGGATAAACCTTTCTTTTTGCAGTAGGACACCTGAAATGTGGTTAAATAAAAGCTGTCTAGAAAATTTCCTTGTAAATGGAAAACAGTAGTTTATTTATTGACTTAATAAACAAAGATAAATAAATACCATGGAAGTTTTCCCTAGATTTAGCAGAAGTCATCATTCCTTGACAGAAGATACAACTATATTATAGCAGATTTTTTTGTTTAGTCTTAGGTGTAAGCTTACTACCCAAACTGAAACAAGCCGTGGTGGGGGAGAGGAGGAAGGAGGAGTCAGTTCTGTATTTTTTCATTCAACATTACATTTTTCATAAGTGGTATTTTAAACCTGAAAGAGCTTAGTCATCTGTATGATACACCATTTGTGTGTTAATCCTATGTTCACTGTTTCTCTTGGAACCCACATAATGGGACTATACAGCTGTCCTTCCTGAAGGCAATTCCTGTTCTTGTATTCTACAAATTCTTTCGAAGTACCATGGTTCTCTCCTTCCGCTCCTCCAAAACAAACCCACCAAGGATCAAAATCAATCAATCAGCTTTTTCCTCCTAGTAGAGCTAGTGAATTATTTAGCCAATAGATTACTCGCTGAAAACATACCTCAGGGCTGAAACTTTTAAAATGTGAACCGAATTTAACACAAATAGTTTTGACATAGTATCACTTTACAGGAAGATTCCTAAGTCTAGTGAAAGTAAACAACCATTCCCTTTTATCCCTTTCTGTTACACCAGCAGCTCAAAGATTTAAGACTTTAAAATCTTAACTTTAATATGTAGGAAACTACAGGTTCAATTCCCACTCAGCCACAAATGGGAAAGCACCAACCATCACCATCCATCTTCTGAGTTATTTTACTTTTACTGGACTATTTCGAATGATCATTCTGGCAGAGAATAACATTAGATTATGCCTAAATACTTCCACTTCTGATCTTAGTGCATAAAACCATATTTAAGATGGTTTGTCCCTAACCGCCCATCATTTCCCCTCATTTATTTTGTCAAAGCATTCGTAAAAGAAATGGAGAATAATTTTTTCCAGAGTCAGTGCTTGATCTGACCTGAAGTGTTCTATATATTACTCTTTGTCCCTGAAGTGAAACAGCTATCAGCTTGCAGATTTTGAGCTCGTTCTTTAAAAGTCAAAACTATTGGTAATGCAATAACGCACAAAGATCCCGATTTCCATGTTTAAGTGTTCCATCTACCACTTGCCTTTTTGTAAGCAGGTTCTTAAGTTTTATTTCCGATTGAAATTTTAGTGCCAAACAGAAACCTCACTGACACAAACACAGCTGTTCTACAGCAAGAGTCACAGGAACTTAATCCCCATTGTGCAGGCTGCAGCAAACGGACACCAGGATTCCTCCCTCCCCAGGAATAACAGGGTCCTCTACTGAAATGCATCCCTCTCCCAGAAGGGAGAATGGGCCACAAATACAGAAGCTACTCTACTAGTCTGGAAAGCAGACAGAGACAAAACCAAGGCTAAATAAATACAAAAGCAAGTTTTAGAGGTCCAGTTTTACAGATAACGTGGTAATGGTAGTTAATACCAATGTTGGTATTACTCAAAAAAGGAACATTTTCATGGTAGAGTTACATTACTGATCTCAGTACATTTACGTTTGTAAGGCAGAAATGAAAGGTGATGTTCAAACACACACGCATGGATTTTTACAAAGCATTCGATTTTTGTCCGAGAGCAGAACTTTCTACTTACTGGCCTTCTGTTAACTTTGCATTGTATTACAGATGGACTGTCTTTAGGTTTAACTATACTCTCAGAGAACACTTTTGACAGGCTATCCATTCTCCTGAGTAAATCTGAAAATACTGTCTGACACCATAGGAACTGGGATTACAGTAAATTTCTCATTGATTATATTGCATGGATTTGAGTATTTTACTACTATGAGATACAAAATGTACATTTCACATTTAGGCTTCTAAGCTGACCTGTTTTGTCCTCAAAATAAATGCTATGTCACCTGTGCTTGTATCAGTGTGCTAGGAACTGACCACAAGACCAAAGGAAGACTAACCAGAGAAGTCCTATTAACATCAGTCACTATTTCTGAACTGGGTTTATCTTAATTAGCATAAAAATCTACTAGAACAAAAATTACTCCTTCTTTGAATAGCATTTAAACTGATACAAAAACTCATTTACACAGGATCCTGATGGCACACACAGACATTTGGCTTGCTTAAGCTTCAAGATAGCGCTACAAGAGATGCCTGTCTGGAGGCAGGCAGTTCTTTTAGTCTAGCAGACTCCATACAAAACAGCTTCCGTCCAAAGGCTGTCTAATGATACTAGGATAACATGCCTAAATTATCATGCATGAACTGTTATCTCACCGAATCCCATGGAAAGTTGATTTAAATAAACTCACTAAGGGTACAATGAGAAGACCTCAGTTTAGTTAGTATAGTATATAAGGAAACAAGACATTACTTTTGCAGTGCTTGTGAGAAAGCACTGGAGGAGTCTGCAGATAAATTTATTCTGAGTGATGTACTTTATTATTACATTGATGTGTGATAAAATGGTTGATCATCTAATCCAATTACAACTTTTCTATAGTTTTTAATGAGATGACAGAAAAGCTAAAATATAAACTGAAAAAGTTTTGAACCTGCTGAGGCATAATTTTACAATTTAAATACATCAATCAAGTAAACCTTACGTATTTCAGGAGAAGCTAATTATTTTCTTTTAGAAATGAACTGATGAAGTATTAATGAGACTTCTCCAAAAATGCTTTACAGCATCTGACACACTGCTCGTAAACAGTTTCAAAGTCCTTTTCATTCCCCTAGAAAAGAACAGAGGAAAAGAACATAAGAATAGCAATACTGGCTCAAACAAAAACGTTTCTGCAAACTAGTTTCCTGCTGTCAGTAATGGAAAATAACTGACATTAGGAAAGACCAATACAAAGACTTGGTGATAGTATTTGCTTATTTCTCCCTCATCTGAACTACCTGCATCTCAGAAATTTCCACAAACACTGTGACTTTGTACTCAACAGTCCTTGATGAACCTCCCTTCACATATTTCTTCCATTCACTTTTTGAGCCCTTATAAGCCTTTTTTTTCCTTTACATTCAGCGTAACCTGTCATGTTGAGTTTCACAGTTTAATGAAGCACTGTGTGGAAAAAAAAAAAAACATCACCAAGCTCTTTTTGTTTTGAACCCCCTTCCCACTAATGCCATTTGATATTCTCTGCTTCTCGGGTAATGAACAGCAATTCCTCATTTACCATTTCCCATGATATCAAGATTTTATAGAACCCTACTGCATCTTCATCCACTTCTCTTTCCTAAACTGAAGAATCTTAATCGAATTGCTTATTCCTGGCTGATACTATTCAACTTCTTTCACCATCTCTGTCCATGTCTTTGTCTCTGTCTTTCATGATTACATCCTCTTTGCAAGGAGGCTGACCAACCAGGGCTTTACCCAATATTGAAAACACAGGTGCACCGCACTATTTAAATTTAAATAAAAGACATGTTTTCCTTTCCTATCCCAATAATTTATATTGTTTTTTAAATTCATTTTAAAAAAGTACTTACACTTGGCTTTGTATAACATCAGATTATGTGTCACATGTCGACTGTGGGATCTGGAAAGACTATATAGTAGTAAATATGCAATTTTTAATCAAGATATCCAAAGAATTTCTTACACATACATAGTATGGATCTTCAATGATAAGTTGTTTCTGTGGATCATAACTTCCAAGCAGTTCAATTCTGGCCTTGCAGTCTTTAACTTGGTTGCTTTTCCTTTTCAGATCTCTGTCAAAGAAAAAATAAAATTTTCCCATGAATTTTTCCTCAAAACTTTTTTTGGCATCAGCATGAGATGCTCATGATCATTTCTAGAGAATACAGGAAAATAATATGCCTCTCGACTCAGTCAATTCTGTGGACTCTCTGTGCTGTTACTTGTTTTCTTTTGTTTCTTGTGTGTGTGTGGTGGTTTCTTTTTTTAATTAAGTATCAAGGACATATATACATAAACTTTATTCAAAGCATAAACAAGCAGTCGACCTAGGGCTTAACAGACCTTTGTAACAGTAAGTTCATCAACTTCTTCAAATCAATCGTTAGTACTTTCAATATCCACCTTTAGCTTGTACTGAACAAAAATAATGAAAATTATCTACATATTTTTCCAGAAGTATTAGTAAGTTTCTCCCATCTGTTCAAAACCAGTGTTCTAAATTGGTATGCTGCAAATTCTCTCGATACTGCCGCTCACTCATGTGAAGTCCTGCTACCTTCACTTGACACAAAAGGGTAAATCGGTGAGCAAGACATGTTTTGCTTTTGACATACTATAACATTTCATCAGTTGCCACATCTTCTTTCTTCTATGTTGCCTCCCCTTAATAAAACATACTGGTTTTGAGATGGTGTTTTCCCCATCTACTTACAAATGGCTGTCCATTATCACAAACGCAGTTAAAAAGTACCTCTCACCGCCTTCAGATAAAAAGCAGCTCAGTACTAGGATTTTCACAATGCTGAACAGCCAGAACATATGAAGTTCTTTTAATATTGCACATCTCCATACCAAATCATTTCACTTACCCAATGTTAAAAAAAAAGGCAAAATCCCTTGTAAATACTTAGCCATAAGCATAATCAGTTTTAAAAAATTAAATTCTAATTATTAATTAATTCTGATTAAGAAGTTAATTTCAGATAGTAAGAAAGGAAAAATGGCAGAGAGACCACAATACTGGTTTTCCTTGGAAGAAAAATCAGGACTGCTGTATCAACTAAGAAGTTATTGCTTGAATTCATAGATTTTCAATAAATTCTGTAGACTTTTAACCATTTCCTTCAATGCTTTTGGCATACCAATTCATGAACAGGAGATGGCCAGGTGGCTCTGGTACTAATGAAAAGGGATGTCCCAAATCTTCCTTTTCTGATATGACAGGCACTCCAACACCACCTGAAATCAGCTTGCCCTTCTAGTCCTACAATAGAGTTGTCCCCAGGGAAAATGGTTGAATGGGGTGCAAGCTTAAGACGAAACTTAAGTGCAGCAGTAGCAACATCTCTATTACAGCTGTGACGTTTCTTCTGCTCTACAGCTCATATCATATAAATTGATAATACAGAAGTAAGTTTTCATTTAAGAATTCAAATGAAAATAGAAGGAAGCCTGGTCACGTCTTTGCCTGACACGGTGCAATCAAGCCAAGTGTTATACACCCTTCAGTCATGCAGGCTGTATAAGAGAGGTCATTCAAAACATTCTAGAAAATTCAACAAAATGATACTTCTTTCAGTGAAGTGCTGCTGCTGCTGCTTCTAAAAGTTTTTATGTGCTACTAATCGGGTTTTATTTGGTTTTTGCTTTGTTGTTGATTGTGGTGTTTTGGGTTTGTTTCTCTTTTTAAATAACTAACTTTACAAGTAACAGTCCTTAGACTTTGACACTTGTAGTATATGAAAACTCAGCCCCTTAACCCCAATTGTAATTAAGCAGAAATTTTGCTACTGATATCCAAATTTTCACACTAGGCAGCTACCTCACCACATCTTTCTTAAGCATAAATTTTCTCAAAGACACAATTATTAAAACAGGGCTGACAGTAACAAGATTTTCCCCAGCTAATAACCTTACTTATTTCAGTGCTCACTCTGTTAAAAAAAACACACCATATTTAATCCTTTTCAAGTTTCCACAGTGTCTTTTAGATCCCATGCAATTAGAAAAACAGACCACTTCCATCAAAACACAGTATGTCCTCATTCTTAACTGTACAGCCATCAGCTGCACATCCATAGCACAAAGTATACTAAATTTCCACGTCCTTAATCCTTGAGTAGCATGTATCACACAAATAAACCATTGAATTCTAGCTTCTTAAACATATTAGAAGTGAAGAATCCATCTATTAGGATATCATTCACACACACATACAAAAAAAACCCAACCTCCCCCCCCCC
>Ga0065711_1036347_pt1 | contig 21099 bp, 16 predicted proteins | sample Hoacrofraction12_FD_59098 | JGI IMG/M metagenome (GOLD analysis project Ga0065711, IMG submission 59098) | Hoatzin crop microbial communities from Cojedes, Venezuela - Epithelial fraction 12 v2 (version 2) | ecosystem: Host-associated > Birds > Digestive system > Esophagus > Crop | place...
CGCCCGGCTGCCGCCAGGGCCAAGCCAGCCCCTGCCCCAGGGAGGCACGGCGCGGCCTCGGCAGCCGGCACGGAGGCAGAAGCAGCCTTCGGTGCCCGGACCCCCCGGGCAGCGGCGCGGGGAGCGCCCTGCCGTCCGCTCGCGGTCCGCATCGCCGCGCCCCAAAGCCCCCTCCTGCCGCCACCCCCGTGGCTGCACGGCAACCGCCCGGCGCACAGGGGCAGGGGGAGAGACCAGAGGATGCCCAACACCTCGACACGCAGCCAAAGAACGAGGAGGCGCGACGGTTCTGTTGAATACTTTAATATCTGCATTGCCTTCATAGCGCAATTAAAGCAATCTTTAAAATTCACTTATTACAAATGTTTGTCAAGTCTATTTTTTCCCCAGAAACATTTTTCTTGCTTCCTTGCACATACACCCAAACACACTATAAAAACCTCATTCATAACATCAAAGGAAGGGCAATCATCAGTCATGTAAACATCTTTCTTAGAGTTATCCGTTTTTTAAAAGTCATGAATAAACCTACAGATGTTCGGTAAGGCTCATAGTTCGAGTACAAATGTCATAAAACACCTATCAAGTACTGTATACAAGTTAAATACTCCGGGGTTAACTGTTAACGCACGTGTAAGCTCACCCCAAGGATTATTCTTTAGCACTTAGTTCTTCAGAACAGAGACACCCAGTAATTATGGGCTGAAGAGTATTAAAACAGCAGAAGGCCCAGCAGAAACGGTTAAGTAATACACAATTCTCGTCTGGATCTCAGCTCAAGAGTTTAACTCCCGACAGTTACAGTAGGAAAAGGCTTCTAGGGGGAAACTGCAGAAAGGAGGGGTGGGTCCATTGGTACGGTCTCAGGGAGGGACAAGCGGAGAGGTATGTCCTGAAGATGTGACTGGCCTTGCTACTGCAATTAGTTATGACAGCTGTGTGAAACGCTGCATAAGTACTTTCCCAAATAGCAGAAACGACCATTTGTAATTGTAAAGATCATTTGTTGCATCTCCCCCTTTAAAAAAAAACAACAAGACAAAACCTACTTATTGGTAATCAGTTACACTTGCACCTTACAAAAAGACATCCTTGTCAATTTGGTTTAGATCTTACTGGAACTTTTTTTTTAAATATTCATTCTACCATGAAAATATTTCATACAAACATCACTTTACATAGAAATACGTTAAAACTTGTGAAGAGGGTCTTCCCACACTCATGATTTTATGGCTTGAACATTTAATTGCTTAGAATTTTTGTATATATATTTCTCCTGGAAAAAAAAAGTAGTTACAGTAAAACTGGTAGAGAAAGAGGGCAGGAGCTTCCATCGCCTGAAGACAGAAGAGCGCCAAGAGGAGGGTCCATTCAGCAGACAGTGACCTTAGTGTTCGAAACCTTTGATCTGGGGCAAGTAAACATGCACTCAATCTTGCACCTTTGATTTTTTTTAAAAAAATAATCCCTTATAAGAAATGCTTTGTCCAAAAATATAGTTCTCGTGTTTCCAGTACACAAAGCAAAAGGAACAAGCTCTCCCCAGGGCGCGGCGAGCGTGCAGCCCCTCAGACCCACAGGTAAAGCTGCTCCCACGCCCGCATTCCTCGCCCCAACGCTCTCAGCATACCACGGTAGGTGAGGAAGCGGCGTCTAATGCAGCACCCCGGCGTGTAAGGAGACACTTCAGCAACATTGTTTTCAAAGCAATTGGGTTTTTTTTTTTTAAGTGCTTGGAGGTGACCTCCTTGGGCACCCACAACTCCAGCAATTCTGCTGTGCCAGAGGGAAACCAAGCAGCAGATAACCAGCTCTGCACAACTTGTTACCTCACCACAGCAACAGCATTTTCCAAAAAGACTATCGCACTGAGTGAAAGCTTCGGCAGGGGGGTTGGACTAGATGACCCACAGAGGTCCCTTCCAAGCCCTACCATTCTGTGATGCTGTGATCCTGTCTCTGGGACAGCAGAGGGCGAGAAACCCCCAATGCTGCTCTCGCTTCCAGGCCAGCAACATCCTACAACAGCCCTGGGAAAGAAACCACAGCTGCCGCCAGCCGTTGCACAGCACCGAAAGCCCCGCTCCCGGAACGGCCGGACCGAGGAGAAGGCCACCTCGTCGCTCCCGCAACGTGTGGCCTCGCCAGGCTGAGCCGCCGGCCCCCCAGAGGCCTCGCAACCTGCACGAGCCGCCCAGAAGCTGGGCAAAATGGCGGGCCATCCTCGCGGGTGTTGTTGCAACCGTGGAAAAAAATCAGAAAGCTATCACAGCTCTCACTCTGATCACCAAGGAGTCACACCCACCTATTTCCTTGGGCATTTTCAACAGTTAAGACTTATATGTAGTTATGTAGGCAAAGGGTTTTTTAATTACTATTAAAAAAAAAAAAGGGAAAAAGCCTTTTCAGGTTCATGTAGAAAAATCAGGTATTCTAGTAGATCCCAAAAAGCTAAATTATAGCACGAGATTCAACTTGAGAAATCCCCCCCCTCAGCCTAAGCGCTTTTCCCTCTTACCCAGGAGTGACCCAGCAGCAGGCAGCTCTCAGCTGTAACATCTCACGCTCTTGTCCCCAAGATTAACCGCTTCTCCAGAAAACTAAGCTTCTGTACTCGTGACCCAGGCTCAGCTGACAGGCATCAGCTCTTCTTCCAAGCTCTTGTGCCGACAGGACAGGTCTTTGACCAGAGTCTGAGAAGTGGAGCTTCTTTACTTATTGCACGTTCACCAAGAGTCAGCTGCATTCAACACTCCAATGGGCTGCTTTGCAATATGGCTGCTTCCTCTACTCCAAATTAGAATCACCGGCTGGAAAAGACCTCTAAGATCACCAAGTCCAACCATCCGCCCAACACCACCATGCTTACTAAACCATATCCCAAAGTGCCACATCCACACGTTTTTTGAACACCTCCAGGGATGGGGACTCCACCACCTTCCTGGGCAGCCTGTTCCAATGCCTGTGACCACTACTACATTAAAACCGTATTTTGGTGTGGGTCTCGTGTTACTACTGATAAAGAGTTTTGCTAAGCTGGTCTCGCTACCTAGTGAGCCCCAGAAGCTGAGCTGCAATACGTTGACCAAGTTAAGGCATTATTTGGAGTTCTGTAACTAACCTGTGTTTGAACCTGTGGTTGCCAACGCACACCTCTCAAAAACCTCTGAAGGACACACTGAGCCCTGAGCCCTTCCACTACCCAGTGGCAAAAACCATCCCAACTGTCTCCACTCTAACAGACCACAAAGAAAAAGAAAATGAAGAAGAATTAAAAGGCTTGGTCCTGAATCAAGCCAAAGCAGCTTTATAATCACAACTTTTATAGAAGGTTGGTCACTGAAGAAGGGATCTACAGGAGGACCAATAGATTTTAACAGAGCAGAGAGAAAAAGGACAGTAGAGCTAACAGAGACAATAGCCACAGTTGTGGCATACTACCAGGCTACAAGCACACGCAGGAGCAAGAGAATCTGCTTTACTGTCACCAAACTAACGGCTTTGGAGAAAGCACAGAGGATACCTCAGTGCCTTTTTTTGACCCCTCTAGAATTTCCCTATTTTAGGATGCAACCTTCAAACCTGATGCACAAAGAGCACCTATCTTGTATTTATCTCAAAAATCAGGCAATGTGAAGACTGACAAAACTATTAATACACAAGCAACTCCACACAAAAAGGAGATAGCAGAGGAATCAGAGACTCATTGGAAATGAAGTCACAGGAGTTCTAGAGATCAGAACCTTTAAAGCACGATTCTCTAGCGGGCACAAAGAGGCAAGCAGTCCAAAGGAGGTTATCAAGACTGTGGAAGGAGTTACTATCCACTCACAGCAGGGTTCAGTCACATATCTTCCCTCTCCGCTTCCACGCACTTAAGTACAAGACTCAGCTTTGCAAACTTCGTGGTCCAGGCAGAATAACCCGCAAGAGGCACACCACAGCTTCCTACCAGAGGCACGCTGTTCTGCAAATGGCTGACACAGCAATGATCTAAAACAATGACCTGTGGGCAGGCAGGGAAAGATCAAGACGCGCCTATTTCTTTTTGAGGTTCATCTGCTGAAGCTGTGCTGCCAGTCGGCTTTTGCCAACTCTCCCTCACTTGTGAGGCGCAGTTCTGTCTCTGCATGCTCAGCTGAGTCCCTGAGCTGCCACCTCTGCCAGCCAACTGCCTGGGATGAGAAGCAGAGCTGTGGCCTGAACCTCCAGCGCGAGGAGATGGATGGTGTCAAAGCTCACATTCAGATCACTGTTGGCAGAGTGTCAAAAAGCCCAGAGCCTGCTTGCCCCCCCTCCCAGCACATGCACAGAGTAGCTTTTGTTCAAGCTTAAATGGTCAGGCGCTGGGAAAGGTTTGTGATCGGACACAGGGATTAAACAGAACCCCAAGTTAAAGAGGTTCTCATCAGTAATTACCAACTCTGTACAGGTACCAAAGCAAGGATTCTCAGACTGCACAAAACAGCAACCTCATCCTTCCACTTGCAGGTACCAACCCAACCCACTCTCCATGTCTAGCTCCCCAGCCAGCCAGACATCTCCAACCGCTCAAGCAACTGACCAAAATGTGTTGCAATAGAAAGGTAGGTCCGACTTCCAAATCATTTATGTTACATATATACAAACTTTTTTTTTTTTTAAACTACAAACATTTAAAGAAAGTGTTGCAAATGCATTTGAGTTTTTCCTAAGCTGCTAAACCCAAAAGAGACCAGAGTTCCAGAAGGGCTCCAGTATCCACACCGAGATGATTCTCATTATTTCTCTCTTATACAGCATTAGGCAAGACCAGTACAGTATCTGAAAAAATGCACAATCTTCCTACCTCTGAAAAACGCCAAGAACACAGCCCTGCAGATGAATATTCACAAGGCCCCACTGTTGGCTGCAACAAAGCTATGGATTGACTGCTGCTTCTAAATATGAGCAGTGAGTGATGTTTTTACATTCATGGTTTGTCTTTCAGAAACAATCTTTTCACATTTTTTTTTATCTTATTTTGATATCTCATACTATATTAATTTACTGTGTCTTAAACCAGTACTACTAAAAGACAGCTACAAGGCTATATTCTTTGTCAACTGAACACATACAAAAGATACAGCTCTCCCTAACCAAGTACTACAGCCTGCCCTCAGATACGTACACCTCCTTTAAGAGAATTCACGTGAGATCCAAGCATCTCTTTGCTAGAACTTTTGCCTTGAGAACTGGCCGCTTTTAACAGGTGAAATACACAAACCAACTCATGGACACTAATGCAAGTAATGTGCTTGCCTTCCAGAACACGTACTTCTGAAAGTCCTTCGAAAAGCGAATCAGTTTTCTCCTTTCAGAAAAATCTTCATGCAAAGAACAGCTTCATTTGCTTGTCATAATCATAAATTAAATAAAATAAGCCAGCCGTAAAGGCTAGATAAATATTAGGTTTGGACATGTTGCTATACTATTTAGAGAGCCACAGAGACCAACACACAGCACTCTCACATACACACAAAAGCCTTTCCACTAGTTAGAAAGGATTTTCTCCTGCAAAAGAGGATTTGTAGAAAGAACAACGTTCAGACAAGAGGGAAGGGGAGTTAAAACCCAGCCTCCTATATGCTAATAAATAAACTGCTCTATTGCAAGATTCAGATCAAAGGTTTAAAAAGGCAAAATTATGCTACTATTAGAGAATATCAAAATATTACTGTTATCATCACAAGTGGCATATATGCAAAATGCAGTTGCACAATAATGCCTAGGCAGATAGAGAGCAACACTAAGTCTGCCGACTAAAAGTGAACGATATACCCATTTGAGTTTTCTGTCTAGTCTTTTGGCATCTTTGCATATGGTGCAAGCAGAAGCTACCAAAGAATATCACGTCTCGTATAGAATATTAAATAATTTCTCCAGATAAGACTGGTGCAACGCTAGCTATTTTAAATCTGCTATGAGTAACACAGTCAAACCTAGTTAGTATGCAAGAAACTTATCTCTTAACACAATGCAAAGTTATGATGCAACAGCATGAACAATCCCTGGTTGTCCAGTTTTCAGTATAAAGGTAGTGCATAGATCCAAGTTTCTGTTTCAGTTTGCTGAATGGAGAAGGAGCTCCCATTTCACTTCTGCTGGGCAGCCTGGAAAGCTTTCAGTTCCAGCTGGTACCACTCCGGTGCTTCCGGCCCGTTTTGCCCAACGGGGCTGTGATCGTATCCGTAAGCCACTGTTAATTCTTCATCCTTCTCCACAGCCCTGATGGTACGGATACACTTGATAGGCCCAAAACGAGGATGAACAAACCTAGGCAAAGAACAGACACCTTTGCTAGGCTCAGCTGTCAACGCACGGACTCTCTTAGCCCCTTTTACAGCTTCAGAAGTCACTCACAGTTCAGAGAATATCACATAGTCTGGTATCAGATGAGGAGATTGCTTTGAGTCTACCTTATAAAGACTGAAGTAGTAAGGGAAAAAATACTGATACATTAAAGTAGCTCTGTGTAGCTTTATTATCTGAAGCTTTCCAACACTCCTGCAACATTGCTTGTCTGTAATAAATGAATAAAGCAAAGTTAACCACTGCCACATGCCTTGGGCTTGCAGAGGTAAACACCTGCAGGACAGGAACAGTATAGATTAAAAGAGACTGGAGAGCATGGAAAATTGCTCATCTTAATTTCCTCAGTACAGGTTACCCACCAAACAATCATAACATATTCCTGTACAGGACCTCCCAGGGTCCCACAGTAAAGGGAACTGTCTTACTTAATGAAGGAAAACTATTTTCTACGTATGTATCTCCACAGGTCTGTTTGTTTATATATTGGTATGAAAATATTTATACCCTTGAGCATATGCATACATCAAAAGTTTCCCAGTGCTCTGCACCAACTGCAGAGCAGAAAGATGCTTATTTTTTTGATTTTCAGAAGTGACAGCACATTTGACGGTGCTGGTCAAGCATCTGTAGTTCAGCGAATACAGTGCAGTCCTAGCCAAGCCAGGATTTAGAGAGCTGTGCTTATGCATTTTCGAATCAAGAGGCAGCTCCTAATGTTCATGACAAAACTAACACAGTTGCAAACCTCAGGACACTCACTCCATGGTGTAAGTCCCAAGAGACACCAAGCACCCGCAATGCCAGTCTGCTTCCAACTCGCCCCAGGTGAGCAGGAACCCCTCCAGCCCCACCGGCTGCTCCTCCTTCAGCTGCCCAGAAGCACCCTGTGAGCCCAGACCGCCAGGCTACAGCTTCCGCCCCGAAACACAGGGCTCTACTTACGGGTCATAGATGCAGTTCGGAGTGAAAGAATGGTTGGCCTTATGCCCCAGCGAGGCACAGTACTTAGCAGCGTGGTTGTAGGGCTCTGGTACGTCTATGACTGTCTCGTCATCCAGGGATATTGTATTTCCGTTGAGGGCCCAGTCTCTGCTGTCTACCTGGTGTGCAAGGCAAAAATCCAGTGTGTGTGGAGGGGTCAACTCTGCCAGCAGTTTGAAAGCAAACATTCAAATATATGCGGCTACAGCTTTTGCTGTAAGTCATTAAAAAAAACCCAACCACCACTTTTTTTTTATATATACATAGGTGAACATGCACTTCCTTTCAATAAACTCCATCATATTAAATCTTAAGGGTGGGAAGGGGATGTGTATAAAATCCTACTGTAGGAAGATTTCAGAAGAAGCAGTGAAAATTCAGACGGACTTTTTTCTCCCCTTTACCTCCTGGTGTGTAATTCGCACTCCATTGTAAAAGGACATAACTGTACTGGCTTCTGCTGCTATTTTCGAAAATAATCCTTCTCCAGCACTGGAAATGAGAGAGACATCAACATACACCCTACAAGGGGAAGAGGGCGTGGAATTAGTGATTGGCTACAGTTTCCATTTTCAAGAAGTATTATCACAACACTACTGGCATAAAGACAAATACTTCAGTATATTAATAAAACCAAGAATAATAATTCAAAATGCAACTCCTCCTTCCTCTCCTCCATACGTTCTCTCTATTTTGGCAAAATGGTGATCTGGTGGGAAGTGGGGGCTGACTTTACCTATTAGTTTGATTTTTTTTTTTTTTTTAAAGTGCCAATCTCCTGTTACTCCTCAATGATGGCTTCAGCTCAGGAACACCCTCAAGAACATACCAGAATCTCACAGGTCCCCACTAATCTGACATCGCTAATGCGTACGTGCACAGATGAGCAAGAGTTTTCAAGGTGGAGCCCTAGATCTTCAAGTACTTGATGCAAATTAATGCCAGCATTTTACTAATCACTTATTTAGGTATTTCAGAGTATCAGAAAAGGACTACAATCCAGATCTCTACAAAGCAAGGCCTCTTGAAAGCCTAGGTAAGAAGTGTAACAATGGAATAGCCACAGAAGAGGTATCACTGACTGACTACGATGAGACAATTGCTGAGGAATTTGTTTTGACATGACAGGGTTGTCACATACAGTATCTCACTTTCCTCTCGCTTGATGATTTACTCTTGCCGCTTTGCTATGTCTGTAGGGAGAGGGGAAAACCTTTTACAACGCATGCCATCCAGCAAGACACACTGAATGCAGCGCACTGCAACCTGGAAGTAGTTACACCCAGAAAACAGGGAACAGCATACTTTTTTTTTTCTCAGAATGTTGCAGATGTGGGATATTAGTGGAGTCCAGGACTTGACTGAACATCTTTGAAATACTAAGAAATTATCATAGTTTAATCTCTTAAAAAGTATTACTGTGTTCTATCCACTAGACTGCAATTTTATCGGGTGAATCAGGAAGAAATTCAACCAAGTCAAACGCTGACTGATGTGCAGTAATGGGTTCCATTTCACAAACACTTACACACTTTAAAAAAAAAAAATAAATGAGAAAAGGTTTGCAAAATTAGGCCCTAAATATGTAACAGCAAAGAAATACAGACAAAATTGAAAGAGGGGAGAAGGAAAAAAGCCTACCTCTCTGACTCGTAAGGATCAGGAAGAAGTGCATTTGTAGAAATGCAGGATGAAGTAGATTTGTCAAAACTGTATACTGGGCCTAAACAAAACAGAAATCAACAAAGGAAATAAACTAATCGGTAGTACTGAAAGCATGCAACCCTTAACTTAATCAAGACATTCAAAAATTAAATTTTAATGACTGCAAGAAATAAACATTCTGCTTCAAAAAAAAAGGTATTAAATAGAACTGTTCCTGTAAAAGTTTTTTGGTGAGATACTGTTTCTTCATTATTTTTTCCCCTCAACATACTAGACTAGCAGTATTATCACAAAAAGGTGATACAGACGTTCTTCAAACTACCAACTTTTAAAGGAAGACCGGACAGTCTTTCAAAACTGACCCTCCCAGAATCTCTAATTAAAATTTAAAAGCAAAGCAAAATTTAAAAATATATATTCAATAACACACTAATTATAAAAAAACCTTGGACTATTTAAAATATGAAATGTTTTCTAGTCCAAATCCTGAAGAGACTTCAGCCAGGAGACAGTGTTCAGTAATCACAAAGTACACTTGCTACAGCCATTTATTTCCTGCCATTAACGAGCAACTCAGTGGTACAGCTCTAATCATATCCTTACATCCGTCTCCAATCAACTGCCAAAGGACTATCTGGGAGATAGGCTACGATGCAGGCAGAAATAAGATGGGAAAAAGACCCAAAACACAGTATTACAAAGTTTGATAAGAGGCCATTGTCCCTGGTGTCCAAGCTTTGTTCTGGCTGAAGGCAGCTTCCTCCAGTGTGTAATTCAGTCCTACTTACAAAGCACAATGCTATCCCCTCAGAAGCTATCTTTTAAGTTAAACTTTGATTTGCTATCACAACTGAGAGATTTAAAAAAATTAAAAAAGGTCACATGCCTTTGCTTCTAAAGGCCTTTTCACAGTTTTATGTTCTTAGTTCGTATAGAGTGAGACAATCCTTGCCGGCAAAACAGTACATGTGTTAACATACTCCCCATTTATCCCTCATGGCCCTGTCACTTAACCCACTCACCTCCAAACCATCACATACACCTCAGAGCAACAAAACTGCTCCAGAATTACAGGCCCAAGCCACCACTGCCCTGGAGAAGGAGCACTGGCTACATGGGTGGAGTGCACCACCCTGATTCCAACCATTTCATCGCCACTTTCTGTCTGCAGGACTAGACAAACTGAAGGATGCTGGTGAATCAGACTGTTACACAACTGAATCTAGTTCACTAATTCCAATCCCTGTGTCCCTTCAGCCCTGTAACACAGATGCCAGAATACTCACAGTGCTAACATTCACTTGTACAAACCCAACTGAGAGCGCTACAGCCAAGCCACGGCCTCCCTCTCTACTTCTAGTTCTTTTACTAACAAAACAAAGCCTGTAACTCTGCCAGCATTAACATGGTTGAGCAGGTATTCCTGCTGGCACAGATGGCAATGGTGTGTGCGAGGAGCAGGACTGCGCCCATGAGCATGCGAGAGAAGGGTTATGAAATGCGGTTCAGCAGCACCACCTCATGGGTCACCACCCATTTGTTCCCAGAGCAAAGGGATCACTCCTCGTGCCTTTCTGTCCAACTTTATAATTCAGAAAAAGGCCTTCTCACTAATAAACTTGTTATCATAGCCAGCCTTTCGAGTCTCTGATGGGGAACGTTACAGAAATCAAGCTGTTTGCGTTGAAGAGCTAGTAGCGAGAACACAGGTTTCTGTGTTAGCTGAACTTACTGCCTGGTACTACTTCAAACTGAGGTTTCCCATCCTCTGCAGATGTCAGAGTTGCCAGCTTTGCTTCTATCATTTCTCCATCTATGAACCTTCCAGAATATGCAGTCTTTCCATCAGGGTACACATAGGCTATTTTCTCTCCAGTCATCTCCCCTTCTTCATTCACTTCGCCCACAAGGCTGCCTCCATCCTGAAAGCACAGGCAAGAAAGAAGAGGCAGAGCATTTAGTTACACTTCACTATCTTCAGCAGATGAAAAAGATTTTTCCCAACTTTTTAAAGAATCCTTCCAAGCTACAGTCAGTTCAGATGTGAGATCATGAAAATGAGTGAGAAACAGACGCGTGAAGAAGCTGGGTGAAGTCATTCCAGTCAGGACAAAACTAACAGAAGAAATGAACAGGGTTTTCCACATTGTTTGAAATAGGCAAAACCCCAGGTCCTTCCTTCCATGTGACACAAATATTGAGTTTCAGTTGGCAAAATTTTTATGTGAACAGTCTGCGAACCAAGGCCCTAAGGCACACACAAACTTTTGAGTTTTCTTAGTATGATGCAGTGCAGAAGGAAAAAAAAATTAAAATGCTGCCTTGCTCACTGCTAATTCACGGTACATCAAAAGACTTGAGCCTATTAAAAAAAAAAGAAAAAGATCTGCTGGACGACTGGAGAGTTTCTCTGTCCCAACATCCCCCCATGATGTCAGGTGGTACTCGATGAGAACAACTGTTTGCTGAAAGCCATCATCAGCAACATTTTTCCTTTCTAAGGCTTACACATTTTAGCCCTGGGCTTTGCCATCTGTGATTTGCCTGCAACTCCGGTTAGGTCTATTTACAGAATTGCAGAATGAGATGCATAGATTAGCACAGGTCTAATGACTTCAGGTTTATTTTGAAAAGGACAAGAAAACATCTTCAAATAATGCCCTGGAGCAAAATCAGCAGGTGTGATATGGAAACAGACTGAGTTAGCTCAGGATCGCTGCACACAGACTCTATTTCAGAGTGGCACCATTTTGTTCAACTCCAGGGATCAAAAAGCTGCAACATACTGCAGTAAGGGACTGTGAACTTCAAGTTTGGGTAAAAATTTGTGCACATAGCATGGTGCACAGAACCATGCATAAACAACTGCTTCCATGGCAGTTTTTTTTGAAACACTTTGCATCTTTTAACCTGGCAAGATGATAATGATAAAAAACCTCTAAATATCTGCATTTCCAGAAGGTACAGCAACACTTTGCCAGCTGGAAGATGAAACGGGAGACGTATGACCTGCAGGGACAGCTGTGTGTGTATTTTATACACTAGCGCTGAAAAACTGCTACTTGTTTGGCAGCATACACCAGGCATTTGTTGATTCTAACACATGCTCAATGGCAATAGTGAAAACCAGTAAATAAAATGAACAGCCAATGGTGAGCATTTGAAATGAATCTGCAATTAAAGGATGTGCAGTATGCAGCACAGAAATACATTCGGTTTTAACCAGCAGCTTAATTATATGCAGATGTTTCCTCCTCCTCAGCACAAGGTAAAGATTGAAAAGTTCAGTTCTGGAGTGCTGCGTCAGGCTGAACAGGAATTAAAATTTTAAAATTTACATTAAAAAAACCTAAAAAGCAGTACAACCATTATTGCCCTAACTAGCATGGTCATAAAAGCACATCAAAAATCTCTCCAGATCTCAGTGTTTACCAAGAATCAGAAAGACAAAATTCTGGCCCGCTTCATGAGCAAAGCAGTTGTGCACACTCCAGTCAGAGGCAGAGCTCTCACACCAGTTACATCTGCTATTTGTCGGGCAAAGCCAGAGTTCACAACTTACCCTGCAGAAACTGACAAAGTCTCCCCTCCTAGTTAAATAAGAGCAGCAGGTTGCAACAGCTTGCACAGCTCCCGTGCTCCTCACCTGCAGGCAGCACTACAAAGCGGCAAAATCACCGGCCCAGCCTTCCCAAGGAGATACACATAAACGCACTTCCAAGGGGCTGGGTTGCCAGGAAGATGAAAATAGCGGAGGCATCTCTTAGCCTTGCTGAATCCTGTCTGCTGGGCAAACATTCAACACTGGAAAGGTTTAACTGTATGTTGGATTATACAAAATCAGAACGCACAGATCTTTCACCCAGATTTGCGTGCGTTGACTTTTGGATAGCTGGGTCATGGTGGGTATTTGTTTCAGCTGGGGAGAAAAGAATGATGCTATTCTGCAACAAAGAGAGCAGGTGGTCAGGCTTACCGGGTAGTAAATCCAACAAACCCCATGTCGAATGTTGTCTTTATACTGCCCTTTGAATATCAGCCGCCCATCACTGTCATACTCCTGGGCTGGTCCATTCAGTTCTCCATCCACATACGTGCCGTGAAGGACCACTCCATCCTCATAAGTGTAGATCCCCTGGCCTTGCAGGGCATCATCAACATAGTACCCCTCCAGGGTGCTGGTAAAGAGAGAAAGAAAACAGCAGTGGAAGACTATTCCCCTCTCCAAGAGGTGAACCCAAAGCTTGCACACGAGGCACAGCACAATCCTGCTCCTCTGCTCGTCATTCTACATATTACTGGTACAGAGAGGCTGAGGGAAAACCTTCAAGAAAGTCAGGTCCTAGGAGGAGGTAACTGCTGACGTCTGGTTTGCTGTTGCCAGGTACTGTGCAATCCTCCCTGAAACGCACAGCACCACTGCAACAACCGCAGCTTTTCTTATTTTCCCGGCAGCCTCTCCCTGAGAGCCCAGGCTGTGGCAGGGCAGAGCTATGCACAAGTGGGCTCTAAGGCATGCCGAAAGGCTCGGCGGTGGCTGCCGGGGCTCTCTTGCTGAGACACTGCTCCCAGCGTCTGCTCCATCCCCCGCCAGGCACCACTATCCCCCACATCTGAAACTCTGATGTGTTTGCCAGTTTCGACCAAATTCGAGGGGTACAAGGGGAAGGGGCGAAGGAAGGTAAACCTGACTTCTCTGGCAAGCCAAGATGAAAACAAGAAGCTTTTTTCTAAGCACCTCCAAAGGCAGAGAACAACTTACGCTGTCCCTTCACCAGGGTGCGCTGCATGGGCACAGCATTACTCATCTAAATTACACTGCTGAGCTTTTTTCATAGGCTGGGGTAGCAAACTGCAGCAGCAAACGGACGCTCGTGGTCAAAGAAGACATCACTGCTCACGCAGGCCACTCTCAAGTTAGGATTTTCTGCCTCCTACGTTTGGATATTTACTCACATGTCTCTGGTGAGATGAAACTGAACTGCCACGCAGGTGGACTGCAAAAAGGCACAAACTGCAACCTGCTACCAGTTCAGCGTTAGCTCCCTAGCAATAACACTTCGCAGCAGTCTGTACTAGATTTGCTAAAAACACTGTCATTTTTCATGTATTTCTATTAAAATGGAACACAGCCTGTCAAATGGAACTAGTGCTGCACTTCGATTTGAACAAAGAAACATTTCACTTCAGCTTTGCCTTGCAACTCCTTTAGAAGGGCACAATGATACCTTGCAACCTGCTTCACTTCCTCTCTTAAAAAAATGCTGCTCAGAGAAACTACAAAGAATGAAAGTATAACTGTAAAAGAGGACCTACTCTGTTGTTTCTTTCTCAGGTCAGAACTAGCACAAAGAAATACAAACTATTTAGTTTTTACCCCAGTACATTTAGCTAACAGCCAGCTGCAGTACACATACTTTCACTGCATAATTCTTTTTTTAATGCTGACATCTAAAGTATAAGCCCAAACAGCATCTGGGAGCACGTGACTCTACAAGTTTTACGAAACTTTACAAAACAGATTTCCAGGAGTTGCAGAAGGAATGTTTTCTCAGAACTAACTTTCTGGTTTCTAAATCTTCTCTCTCTCTCTGTTTTTACGTAACTTTGGCAAGCTGGCTGAGGTTTCCATGGGAAAATACATGACAGTAAAAGCCTCAATGCAATCCAGATGCAGAGCAGGAAGGGGCAGGAAAGCTGTTTCACTTATCAGTCGGATGAATTTCTTGATCTGGGTTGCTACAGAGCTGCACAGACAGCTATGGCACTGGAGCACAGGGAAGGAGCAGAGCAGATGAGGGAACCACCGGAAATCTGTGCACTTATTCAACTATAAGTGACACCACTTCCTCCTCTAGTTTATCACAGATTGCCAGATTTGAATTTCATTGTAGCTGGTGACACACACAGAGTCCACATGTAGGACCACTCTTTAAAACAAGCAGCCATCCCCAGTTTATGTAATGAAACAGACCAAAAAAAACCCCTTCTTGCTACCTTTAATGATACTAGTTGAAGTTAACAAGTTGCTAAATTACAACAGTGCTTCAGCACTGGAAAAAGTATCTTTTCTTTTACTGTAACTCAACTCTCTATGTTCTATTTCATCGTATTAAGCTCCAAACAATGTCCAAAAGATCCAGCTCTTTCTACTCTCATACCATCTACAGAAATCAAAAGACAGACACTGGAAGAAAGAATTCCATGTCTTTCAACCTTGACTAAAAAGTCAGGTTCTCTGAAACTTATACTTCTCACAGTTTTTGAGTTATTTCCATCCCGCTCACCGCTTCTCTCTCCTTCTCTTTTTAAGCTCTCAAAGTATGGTGTTCTCAGACAGGCATGATACTTGCAACTAAGACCTGACCAGCACCAAGGGGAATAAATAGCTTCTGTCTTGCATAAACAAAATGTTGTTAATACAAACCCCGAGCTAGCCTATATTTCTCCAGTTTGCTTCTCAGATTATCGTATTTGTGACAAGTTCTACTAAAGTCAAGATTTATCAGAGGTACTGTCTCCCCACTATCCATCAGGCCTAGAGGGGGTCTAGGATATCGTCTACCTAAAAAATAAACCAGTCACAAGAGCTGGGGCAGAGGGGAGAATACTTACGGCAATATCCTTCCAGATACTAAGTTACATCGACAGACCCTGATCTATTCATCCCTCACTCCCTGATCTCCCACTTTTCCCTCTATATCCGAACACTAAAAACTTTGTCCTGAAAATAATACTGTTCTCTACTGTGTTTGCAAGAGTTTCTAGTTCAGGGAGAACAGCAGCTGCAGCTCAGTGCCAAACACGTCTCTCGTGCTCGCAGCTATTGCGCAAAGTATTTTGTAAAGTGCACTCCAGCACGCATTAGCACCAATGAAAGCTCAAGCACACGATCCAGAACAGAGAGTACGCCAGAGGTGAAACTTCTCTCTCTGAAAGAGTATGCTCAGTTTTGTTGCATTTTTGAAGGGGGAGGAGAAAACAACTGGTATTTCATTCCAGGTTTCCACTCCCTTAAATAATCACCAGAAAGGGGGCAGCTATTCCAGTAAAGGGAAAAGTTTTCACCGAGACAAACAAGGCGACCAGGCAGCCAATCCCATTTTCTAACACTCAAAAAATGAGAACGCTTACACTGCTGTCAGTCCAGTGTCTGACAGAACTCAACTATTCCCAAACAACAAGCCTACAGCAGTTCAGCTGTCAGCCTTTACCAGCAGTCTGTGAGGGAAACAGATCCGGGAATGCTGAAACCAGCTAACTTACAGCACTGAAGCACACAACACTGTACGGCAAGAGGTGTTTTGAGAAATTCTGGGGATTCATTTTCTATTCATAAACACTCAGCCTTGTCCATGGCACCGTTAATGGAAATGGCACGTCCTGTTTTATGCCAGGCCATTCCTCCTGCAACACATCATGACACCTGAACCATTCACTTCAGTGAGCAACTTACTCTCGCTAGCTGGACGTAGCTAGGTAAATTGCAACATCTTTAGTAACTAGTCACTGCTCAGTTAAGGCTGCTTTAGCAAAATTAAAACAAGCTTAGGGCAGTTTATACAGACTATTTTTGTATATTTTCATTCTGCTAGTTCCTGAAGTCATACAGTAGCCAACTGTTCCATTTTTTTAAGGGTTATGAAAATTAAAATAAAAAGAAGAGTTGGCAACACTGAAGTAGTACAGAAAAGGCTCAGCAGCAGCCTGAGTTTTCCCACAGAGCACTGCCTGTACCCTGGATTACTTGGAGGAGCAGCCCTACAAACAAAATGGCAGGTCGGTTTCTCTGTACAATCAGCAACTGCTCTACTGAGATCATCAACAAGCACAGAAGCACTACGCACATGTGTCCATAGACATGCTGTCTGCCAACTTAGAAAAAAAAAGAAAGACCTTTTTAGAGAGGTCAGCTGCTGTGCAGTAACTGATTTTCAGTTACTCACAGAAGATTTAATAAGCCCATTACTAACAACAGTGGGGATTTTTCTTCATCCAAGCTCGGAGGCCTGATCAGTTTCTGCATAACTGAATAAATATATTATCTTTCTCATGAAAAGAACCCACAACCCCCAGTACGAAGCAATTGCAAAGGCAAGTACAGACAAGGAGCTGACTCACTGCGACAGCACAATACCTCCACTCCTGCTCAGAAGTTCTCTGAGCAGGAGGAGAGTAGACCCGGCACGACTGTCAGTTTAACAGCTGCTATTCATAGCGCTACCGACAGCTGCAAAACCATGAAGAATCGTGCCATTTTATACATCTGCTGCTCCTTTGGAGGAAGTTCTGAGCAACTACAGAGAGAAACACTGCAGTTGAGGGAAGACATACAAGGTGTTCATAATGAAGACCTGAAAAGAAAACACATGCATAGGCACACACTAGCCCAGTTTCATTGTCACAACTCCCAGTGAAGACAGGGGAAATTATAGGTGCTTTTCTGAAAATAAATCAGGCCACAAGCAACTTACAGAGGATTAGGCAGAGTTTGGAACAAAAATATATCTCACTCAGTCCTTTAACCACTAAACAATTTCCAAGACCTCTTTGTCAAGGTCCTGTGTTTGTGCCTGAAGTCTGGCACAGGGAGCTCCCAGTTCAGCTGCAGTCTCTGTATAGGGCTGTAAGACAAAGAACTCCACCTGCAGTTATGGACTTGAACTTTGTACTCCCAAGTCGTTGTCAGCATGGTTTCCAATAGCTCTGACCACCTCACAGTTCTTATGGTCTCCAATTAGTTCATAACTTTACAGTGCTAAAAGAGCTCACACCGCTGCATTCTCCCACTGGGAAATGACTCCAGGCATCATGTTACATACATAGCCCCCAAGCCCACAAAGGTATGGCTACGCCAGCAGTAGAGAAAGCTTTCTAGCTACAGTTTTTAATGAGAAAGCTTATCCAGAAACTCAGCAATATACAATCAATGTAGATTGGTTTTGTATCACTGTAAGCAGGAGGCAGAACGTAGAAGAAAAAATCAAAGAGTCAGTGTCTACCTTCCATCGAAAAAGAAGAACTTGCCACGGCCATTCTTTTCTCCATGTACAAAGTTTCCCTCAAATCTGTCTGTCGATGAGTAGGTGACTGTACAGAATCCATGTGGCAAACCATCATCATCTAGATGCCCTGAAATAAAATCCAGACAAAGAGCAAAAGAATGCATTAAACATTATATAAAATTGCAAACCTCATCTGATTATGCAGACGCTTGAAATGCAGTAGCTCCCTAGTACAAAACAGTAATCCGCATCAAAACATTTCTGTTAGGAAAATTTAGGAAAATCAGAGTACAGTACAACTGAAGTCTGTACTTGTGTAACACACTTTGCTTAAAGTAAGAAATAAATAGGGTCAGTGTAAAAGAAAAGGGATGACAGACAGGAGAGAGAAGAATAAGCAAAAAGACATGTTTCTAAAAGAAACAATGTTCATGTTACTCTAACTTGTGTTAATATATGTCTTCAAAAATATAATAATTCTTTATCTAAATTATGCATTTCCTGGTGAGAACAAAATAGATTTAGACTTCAATCCACCAAGAAAAGGATTGTTTTTTTCTTCTGATGAATACATGTCTTACAACAATGTGGGTGTGCCACCTCGTAGCTACATCGCCAGGATTTGAAGAAATAAAAGCATGTAATATCTATAATACCATGCCCTTGCAATATGTCAGTCAACTTGCTGTTTCACATTTTCAGTGCTGCTCTCCAGCGCCTTTCTGATGTGTTCACATTACACCCCCCATCCTGTTCCCCTTCCTAGCCGCATCAGTTTTCCCCATCACCGCTGTTGCACATGGGGAATGCGGAGGGATGACACACTTGGCTCCTCATCTGCACGGGTCTGTATTTTACAGAACACAAATGGCCAGCTCTGATTAAGGTAAAGGATAATAAGGCTCATATTGCATCTCCATCTGCCTCTTCAAAGCCAAAAGAAAATGGAAGAGTGTTTTAAACAACTGTTATTGTCTTGTTTACCTGCATGAACTCCGAGTTCTTGACACTGCATTAGGAGAACACTGCTCCAACCGCAGCATGAAGATGCTGAAGCTCAGCAGGGCTACTTCAGCACAGTGATACACCAAATGCACGTGTAACAAGCCCCCATTGTGACATTTTAGCAGGTATAAATTTTGCATGAAAACTAACGAATAAATAAAAGCTAGCATATACTTATGTTCTTCCTTGTTTCTAAATAAAAACTGACCTCTGATTCCTCGAGTCTCTTGGTGAGGCATACAAAGCCTATCAGAGATGAGAGACAGCACACACATCCACTTCTACAGGCTTGGGGTCAAGCTCCTGCCTGACCAAATTTGCCCTAAACTGAAACGGTTCAACATACACATGCAAAGGCAGAAAAACTCCAGTGTGAGGGGAAGGGATTAAAGCCCAGGCTGACAGAGGCATGCAGAGGCACTTCAATATTACTAAACCTCAAGTCCTGTGCCCAAAGAGAAAACGAGCTGTGCAGACAGCAGCGGGGAAAGCCAGCCATGTGGCTTCAGAAGCCCATCTATGCATGCCCCAGCTGCAACAGGTCCACAGGGTTCTGCAGGGACAAGGGTACCCGGAGGGCACATGCATGCTCACATGTTATTCTCACATCACCACAAGCTATTGCTTCCTTGGGATGCTTCACAGCCCCTCAGGGACATCACAGACAGGGCATGGTAAGGATATGGGGCAGCATCTGGTTAAGACGTCCTCTCCCGTGAGGCATATGACCTGCCCTAGCCTTTTAATACCACAATGATTGACAGAAGAATGCCATACAGCACAGGATACTTTGTCAGGATATATTCCCAAACTTTTGTCTATCTCAAAGTAAAAATTCATTCACACACACATAAAAAAAAAAAAAAAGAAGCAGACAGAGGCAAAGATAGAGGAAGGGAAAAAAAGAGCCAAGTGAATGTTCCCCAAATTAACTGAGTAAGGTTTTGCAGGTTTATTACCCATCTCCTGCACTTGTTACACTGCGTATGACAACACACCTAGAAAGAAGGTGTACAAGAGAGAACAACGGTGAGGTATCTGAACTCACCCAAGAGCCAAGATTCTCTCCTTCACCCTTCCCATGCGTGCTCCCCAAAATTTCTCTCGCACCTGCTCTGGCACTTGCCTAGCATCCTCTGTGAGTAGTGCAAGCCACTAAGTTGGCAGAAAATTCCTCCCTTTGCAGTTTTGTTGCTGGCTGGGGAGGCTGACCCCACAGCCCACCGCCGCAGCAGAGCTGGGTGGCTGGGAGCTGACCTGCCTCTCTCTTTCAGGGGTAGGAACCCACCTTGCTTCCAGTTCAGCCACCTCGCAAAACATCACTGCACTCTTATATTAAGATCCCAGTCCAAGCTAGATTGAAAACAGTTAAAAGTTTAAAAAAATTAATGAAGCCCATCAGGGCACTGCTTACTGTCCAAGGTGAGACAAGTAGAGTAAAAAGACAGAGCAAAACTGGGGAGCGGGAGAAGAAAGCTACACCACTAAAGGCTTTTAACCCCTTTGAAGAGGAACCGTTTAAAACAGAAAGGGCAGAGTGCTTGCTGCTCTCTCCAAACAGAAGAAAGGCTTTTTTCCCTCCCATTCAGTGCAGACATCTCTTTTTGTAGAAGGGAAAAGTTTAAGCAGTTATGACAATTTAACTAAGAGGTCGGAGAAATTTCTGATGTGGATATCTCTTTTAGAACACAACCAACTATGTCAACATTTATGGTTTTAATCACAGGCTTCAGTTTTGTCAATACGGGAGGGGTATACTGGTGTAAGTTAACAAACCCTAAACAATACTGTACCAGTTTTCTCCTCACTATATGAGCAAAACTTTTATAAAACACTTGCATTAAAAAAAAATATGCTGACAGTATTGATACATTATAATATTAAACACTCCCCCCCCAATCTTACAACTTTGTTCTCTGTGACTATTCAGTTTTTTCAAGACTTTTCTGGAATGCAAAGCCCAACACAAAAGCTGCCATGCTTATGCACAGCACACACGTCAGGACTTTTGCACAGTAGGATACAGGCTATCCCAGAGATTTAAAAGGTCAGCTTTGATCCGATGGCCTCTATACAGGGTCATAATCTCAGCCATAGTACAAAGAATCCA
>Ga0065711_1036348_pt1 | contig 21098 bp, 13 predicted proteins | sample Hoacrofraction12_FD_59098 | JGI IMG/M metagenome (GOLD analysis project Ga0065711, IMG submission 59098) | Hoatzin crop microbial communities from Cojedes, Venezuela - Epithelial fraction 12 v2 (version 2) | ecosystem: Host-associated > Birds > Digestive system > Esophagus > Crop | place...
AAAAAAAAAAAAAAAAAAAAAAAAGGATCTCAGTAAAATAAAGGAGCTTTTATCTTCATTATACATTTGAACTGACCTCAAGCCAAAGCCTACTAAAAGAAGCCACACGCTTCTGTTCACGGGTACATATGACACATGGCACATGCTACACAGCTGTTCTGTGATGTTGGAGAATAAACCATAGAGTACTTCCAGTTTCTCTTGTCTCCATCATAAGGACATTTTTATTGCAGCAACACCATCCACATAGCTCTTTCGAAGTCTGAGTCTTTGCTTAGCTGATAATTGGTGGGGAGCAGGTAGATTACTGATTCTTTCAAGAACACAGCATCATTTGTCTTCCATGTCTAGTCTCCAAGGATGGCTCCAGTAATGAACCCCACCTTCGAGGCTGGCAGCTTCTTTTATTTTTTTTTCCAACCATACACGTCCAAGGACAAGGAAGAGGCTGTCACCCAGCCAACCACTCCCTCGCTGCAGCGCAGTCACAATTCCACAGCAAGGGTGACAGTGATGGGGAAATGGGTTTACACTAAGCGTTGCCTTCTGGACCTACTATTACTGCCCTGTTCTACAAGCATCAAGAGCAGAGTTCACTTCTTTTTAGAAACTGATAAGCAGCATCCTCCTGCTATTGAAATGAGAAAGAGGAGCATTAATTTAGGATCACAGAATTGATCTCCTGATGCTCTAAAGCTAAATAAATGTTTTGATGGGGTTAGATAACATCTTAGCTGCATCTTTGGAAATAAGCTCTCTGAGTATCCAGGGAAACAAAACGGACCAAACACACTCAAACTTTAGAGCCTAATTCCCTTCTTCAAAACCATCTGAGTTTCTAGGGAGATTAACTGAAAAATCATTAGAATTTAGGTCCTATTTTAGAAAAAAGTCCTGAACTATACAATTAAGCATCTACTGGTGACAAATACGGTCTACTAATTGTCATGAGGATGATGACATTTCAGAGGTAGTGTCTTGTCCTGTAAGCTAAAGTTTTAGCCATCAGTAGCATGGCAAGGTGGGAGCTCTTTTTTTCACAGGAGGAGGTACAAAACTAGAACCAGCAGCCAGGAAAAAGTCAGGGGGAGGGAAAGGAATGCGGACAAGGCCGTCAGACTTAAACAACCTCTGCTCTCTCCCTCCATTTTGGGTAGAGATTAAAAAGGATTTAAGGTGACACATTTACAGAAGTTAGCACTCTCCTAAACTCAGAGAGTTGCAATTTGACAGAAGGAGCTCTTGATACAACAAATTCACTTTCTTTTCTACTGATGTTTATGAACTACCTCCCTCCTCTCCTGAACAGAACTGTGAAGCTGCTAACACTTTGTTTCCCCTTGCTGCTCCACAGTACTTTCTTCTGCAACAGTTACAGGTGTGGGCTAATAAAAGCCAAGTAACATTACACAGCTAAGTGGAATAAGCATTGAACAAACTTCTTTTTAAAAGTCAAACTCGCATTATATACTGTCTGTAGACATTGATATTTTTGTTATTTCTCATGCCCACCAGTTTCCCAAGTCTCATGACTATTACCTTCTTTGGCTTTTCTTTCAAAATCTTTCACTTCCAGAACACCTCCCTGTTCATAATCTGAAAAGGAAGAGGTAAGAAAACATCATCATAGACCCCAGAGCATTTGTGTTGACGCTGGGGTGCAACTTGGTGATGCTGGGCTAGGATTGAGATCTGTCAGTAACAGAGGGCAGAGCTGCACGTATAACTGGAGCTCAGAGCACCAGTCTCATCCACTGCACTCTGAACATCCAAGTGCACTGACGGATACGCGTTCATTCCCTGAAGGCATTTGGTGTATTTCCTCTTTCTCAACACTGTTCCTTTGCCCTGCTCCGCATAGCTCCAGCCTCCAGGGTTCCTCTGTCTACCTGCTGGCTGACATGCTCACACATCGTAGATTATCACAAATCAATTTACCAATTAGGTTGGTGTCAACTGCACGATCGTAGTAATAGGAGAAAGCATAGAAGGAACTTCCACGAATCTCATCTGGCTGGTGCAGTTTCCCTTTGACAACCTTGAGTACTTCCAAGTAGCAAGGCTTGAATCCTGTTTCTCCTGTCAGGACAAACACAGATGGAGTGAGCCAAAGAGGCATAGCCAGGAGATGGAAGAATCGGCACCAACAGGATGAAAAAGGGAAGAAGCAGAGATTAAAGCATCAGAAGAGGTGAGAAGAGCTTCGATATCCCTTCCATAATCCAGCATGGCACCTGCATACAGGCAAGGAGTCTAGATCACCGTCATCAAGTGGAACTGGTTGGAGCAGATTGTAGCAATATCTGAAAGGTGTGCTGCACAAACCAGCATGAAAAGCTTCCTCCGCATCAGGCACAACTCCCATTGTTATGTTCTGTGGTCAGCAGAATCTCATTTACATTTGCTGCCACCTGCTAGATAAAAACCTTACTTTCCCTCTCCATCACACTGTAGTTTTATTAATCCACTCCACACACACCAAATCTGCAACTTGGCTCTCATGGTCCCCACTGTAAAGCAAAGCAGCATCAGTCACCAAAGAGGTCTGTTCGTCACTGATGGTAGCAGCTTCACCCTCCGCAGCATTAGGAATAGTATCTTAAGAAATAGTTCCGCAAGTGAGACAGATACACTTTCGCCTACCAGTTATTGTACCCTAACACAGCCAGAGATTTTGCACTTTGCTCAAAGCCTCAGAAAAAGCTCTTTAATTTGCACAAGTAACTATTAGCATTTTCCACAAAGGTAGCATTTGTAACAGCAGAACACAGCGGGTGATCTCAGAGTATGGAGAGCGCAGGCCAGCTACTCTTACAGCTTCAGATCTTTCTTTGGCTCTGTCAAAAGTCCACTTTTATGACTGGACAGGTATCCTTCATAACCCAAAGTAACTAAAGGAGTATTTACCAAGGAAAAATTCAGATTCTGAAGACAAGAATTCTCTTACAAGAAGCAAGAAGTCTTTTTAGTTTACCTTCTTTGTTGCCACCGTACCGGTATGTCACTCCTCCAAAGTGCCACTCTGCCTCCAGCTGCTTTGGCAAACAAGAACTGCGGAACATTTGTCCATCCACAGCTGGAATGAAGCCAGAGGGGGGAGTCAGAAAGGATAAAATTTAACACAGTTATTGATCAATATGCAGAACTAGAAAAGAGGCTGAAACATCTTCATTAAGGTCTTCAAGCAAAAGTATGGTAATCTGAACTGATGGATGCTGCACAAACTGATTATGCATTAAAGACCAGTCGCAGTCTGAAAAAGTTGTGTCCATTTTGTCCTGCAAGCTGCAGAGCAGCTGGGCTTGTCATTTGTTAATGAGAGACAAATGGTAGGAGGATATCTGGATAATGGCTGCTCACCATAGAAGACAAGAAACAAGAGGTAATTAAACACACAGATACACAAACCCTAAGAAACAGCAGGTAACTGAGACAAACAAAGCAACTGAGCAGTGTCCTGAGACACTGATCAATGGCCACTACAGGATCCACTGAATGTACCCTTGAAGGATTCAGCCAGAAATACTGTAACTGGTATGAAAAAAACATGATTATACCGTGGCCAGCACAGATGTCGCAGAAAAAGAAACTTCTTACAGAATGGTTGAAGGGGATTGTGAGACTGCAAAATTTACTATGGGATGTTTAGGGGAAGGCTCAAAGGCAGGGAAAGGAGGAATCAAGGGATCAGGGAAATGCAAGTGTGGGAAAATGGAGGGGAGAATAGAAGGCGGCAATCACAAGTAAGCAAGCAGCAGGTCAGTATGCTTTTCTGGCTGAGCCTTGTGACCAGTCACTGCAGTGTGTCCTGTCTTCTCTTTAAACCCTGTTCCCAACTATTTTTGATTTGAATACATTCCAGTAATTAACACAAGTCCATCTAGCTAGCAAGTAAGAATCCAGAAGGTAGAAAGACCCCAGGTCCTGGGCAGAGACTGGACAAAACGTCCAAGGTCTGGGCATGAAGACTGGAAGGACTTGAGGTCTGGGTCAGAGACTGGAAAGAGTCAGAAATGTATGCATTCAGGTTAGTGAGTGAGAGTGTATGCGATACGCTCGTGGACTTCATGCTAGGCTAGTCAGGGAACACCACAGGAGATCTGGGGAACACGGTGGGCCAGGCAGATACCAGAGAGACCTATAATGAGGGTTTGGTCTAAGCTGCAATCCTTAGGAAAAGGATCTATTCACACTGTTTGTGTTTCTGTGGATGCCTGTAAAGCTGGGCATTCGCAGCTGGCCATGTCTATACAGTGTTTGTATGTTCCCGTGTGTGCACTTCTGGAATTCACACTCAGTCTCACTGCTGGCTGAGCCTGGAAATAGGCAAAAGCAGCTGTCTAAGACGACAACTCCTTAACAAGCCGTAGCCTGGTTCCAGACAGATCTATACCAGTGAAAGCATAGAAAAGCACAAGAGACAGAAGTCAAGATGTGGGAAATGGACTGCTGACACAAGACTAAGTAACCTTCTCTTCAAAAATCTTGGCTGTTGTATCATATGAACATACCTTCCATATTCAAAGCTCCAAGCGTTGCTAGTCTGGCAGCTTTTAGTCCAAACCCCAAATAGCTGCAAACAACACAGACAGACATCACAGTTTTTAATTCTTGCACATCTGGTATGCTGCACCTATAGCCTCTTCCTAAATCCTGGAACACCCAGACCAAATCTCCTTCCTCTGCTTCCCACAAGCCTCCCCTCTCTAAAACAGATTTCCCTTTGCAATTCCAAGCACCAAAGGAGTGACACAAATCCAAGAATTACAAAGAGCTGTAAAATGGGTAAATCTAAAACTGCAGAAAGTGGTTAGAGATGATATGACATTTCTACAAGACATTCACGAAAAGCAAAAATGCAGAGTCTTAAAAACGAGGGACAAAGAAGGGTATGCAAGGAGAGCATGGGGAACAGGATGGCCGTTCTGACGTCGCACACATAAGACTATGTGCTCTTAGGGCAGAACTAACAGGAGAACTGCAAAACTTCCCCCTAAATGGGAGCTGTGCCTTTGGGTGAAATTCAGCTCTGTTTGACTCCAGATTACCACTATACTCATTACAAGCTAGGATGTGAACAACATTTATGAGAATGTCATTACACATTGCTGGCTTCAGCGACACAGCTAGATTAAAAACCTGTTGGCCTTTCATTCCCACCTCTATGTTTGGCTACTTATCCTTTTAGTCATGTCAATACAAACGTTTACAGAATAATCAGAGTTAAACTAACCTCCAGGTCCCTCATTTTTTAGGAGATGATTTTCAATCTGAATTAGTTTAAGTGATCTAATGGACAGTATTGGTGAGTACAGCAATCAGTTAGATCAGTAGATGTAAGCAGTAGAAGAGGACTATTAAACTAGCTTTGCTGTCAAGTAAGCATATTCTGAAACTGACTGAGATGACAATCTTCACCCCACTAGTAATGGGCTGAGACCAACCCTCTATTATACGTGGTTGAATTCTCACTGGACTGTAAGTCATGCAGGTAAACTCTCTGGATTTCATTGCAGACATCTCAGAAACTTGTTAGCTTAACACAGTAAGCACAACCATATTATTCCAGGCCAAGTATCCCCTCCAATTGGTTCAAGAGTCTGTTGTGCTCCATAGTCTGGTATCAGCTGACTGTGGCAGTCTCTCTTTGGTTTATATCAGTCTAGGTTTTAATTTTTGTCCAGCTGCTGATGAGATGTGCCATTCTGAACAAAGAACTAAGAAGAAAAAAGTCTCATAAAGGTCCTCTTTCCAAATCTCTGACCAGGTTTAGTTCTGACTACTGGTACAACATCCACCTTTCTGCTTGGTCCAGAATAATTGGCTTGAATCAATTCTTCTCCTTAAATATAGTGAGTCATAATGCTTCCTCTTCATTTGACAGACTGGCTAATATTCCCTCGCAGTGATATTAACCAACGATCCTGGAATGTTTCCAGTCAACTAATGTCATGTTCCACTTCAACTGATGTTTCAAGCAGATAAGAAAACCAGTAAAAAGTCATGGTCCCAACAGCTAGTAACAGGATGACATGGCCATTGGCAGTTAGCTCAGGGGCTGCAGAAAGACTGATTTTTCCCAGTGGAGACAGCAGCCTTTTTGCTCCTCACCTGTGGGTATAGAGCTTGTAGGTGCTATTAAACATTTCAAATGAGGTTAGAAAATCCCCAGGGGTTTCCTTCAAAGTTTCCTAAAAGTTAAGTAAAAGAAATCTTTTAGTTTCTATTATGCAATAAAAAACAACCAACTTTGATGTAATATCATAGATATACCCGTAAGGTTTACTGCACACTCATCTGATCTGCTTTGAAAACAAAGCACAGTTTTCCAGTGGTGCTCACTGCTCTAATATCTGCAGCTTTTAACACTGTTTATTTATATGCATCTTTGCGTTACTTCAAGGTATAACAAGCAAGCGCAACAGATCAGGATGAAAATACTTTCCAATTCAGGACATCTGAATTTTTCAGAGTACTTACGTGCTAGTCTACATATACAGCATCTCCACTGAAATCAGCTGCACTAGAAGTGCTGTGAACTTTTGCAGGTCAGGCTAGACATCTCAATTCAGGAACGCATAAGAATTAAAAACACAAAGTAAAGTATAGGCCACATTTTCACTACGTTAAACATGCTGATACTCAAGGAAACACTGTGACCACTCACTCCCAGTCTTAGGGCTGCTTCACCTCCCGGTTTAAGTGCTTTCCTCTAAATTAACCTCTCGTCTCACCACCTCCAGTTTTCCTCCTTTCAGAGTCTTCCCTCTGTGCTCACCTCTGCCCCACTGGCACTGTCTCAACCTTTTTACCAGACTAACTGTCATACTGTTGTAAATCTGAACCAGTTCAGGGCTTGTTTACTGTTCCTTTGTTTCCAGTCCCTGAGATCTCAAGCCTAGTTTGTCTTTCCTCTGCTAGTGACCTCATTCTCCCATCCCTTCTTGGGGATTCATATCAGACACTCTGTTACTCTGAGCCAAGCAACAGAACCATGGAGAGGGCTGAAGCTGCAGAGTCCTCATAATTACCATTCAAGTAAGCAGATACAGCAAAAACAACCGAGATCTGGAATTGCAGAGTCCTAGACAGAAGCCTGCTTGAAGCTGAAAGAGATTTGGCAGTATTCAGCTTGAGTTTCTCCTGAACAAATACAAATTGAAATTTGTTTTGGGCCTCAGGTAGATTTTCACTGGAATTTCACTTGACCCAACACACAGAGACCCTGCCGTATTTTGAGTTCTGTTCCTAAACCCTACATCACAAAAACTTTTAAAAAGGAGAGATACTGAAAAAAAAAAATCGGAGAGAATAACTGCCTTATTTCATGCCTTTCACAAAAATGTAGAAATCCTCACACCCCTCCCCAGTGAGGCAGGCACCAGAAAGACAATTTCATAATGATTATAATTGGTTTTCAGTTGCTTATCCCTTTGGCAATGGGAGTGTATGAGAAGCATAACACTAGCTTAAAAACAGCTCCATGCAGCTACCATTATCTGCCTGCCTTGGACTGCAGGAAGGAAAAAACCTTCTGCACATCAAACGGGGAATCCGTGCTGATTCCTTCAGATGGGACAAACTCTTCAGAAACACACTGAGCTACGTATGTGCTTTTTGTATGAACCTGACAACACAGGCGAGAAGCAGACATAGCGTATAAGCAGGCAGCGTGAACCTTGCCTTCCACACTGCCCTATGAATTCACACCATCGGTCCTGGTCAGTAGCAAACCCTCGAGGCATTTCCCTGCAAGGCTCTAAGGAGATGTTTGAATCTTGAGCTGCAGGTCAGCTTACTTCACAGCTCTATTTATTCTCTAAAACCCTGACACACAACACCCTTTCCTCTTGATCCAGTGCCCACTTCAGCAGGTGTTATCAACACAGAACAGAGGGCAAGCCCAGAGTACTTGAGGCTCTGCTAAACAGGATAAGGTTGCACATCATGTTTCAACATGACCCACCATTGCAGAATTAAAATATCCTGATACAAAAACCATGTGTTTTGTGGTCCCCCACAATATCAAGGTACAGAATGTTCAATGCACTTCCAATCCCCATGTAATTTTCCCATGTTTAGACTTGGGTCTCCCAGTTCAAACTGCTTCTAAAGAGCTACAGAAATCCTGACAAATCCAGCAGAGATGGACTGAGGGGCAGAGAGGAGAATTCTCAAAGAAAATGAGCAGAAATTGATAAGAAAACAAAGAGGGATTGGCTGTGCTATCATAAAAGACATTATCCCCATGAGACACCCCCCTCCAAAATTTAGTAGGGATCTGCTATCAGACTAGAATCAGGGGAGGAGAAAAAGATAACTCAGAGCAGATGCTACATTTCTTGTAATGTGCAAGAATACTTCCTGGAAATGTTCTACATTTACTGAATACAAAATAATTGTCTGCATTAATGGGGCTTTCCCAGCCTGGGTCTAGAAAACAAAAGCTGTTTCTCTTTGGTTTTACCCATTTGCTTTCTTTCTTTTTTTTTCCTTGTTATCCAGGCTCCTTTGTTTGCAATGGCCTATCAGCCAACTGCTGATGTCAAAGGGAACAGCAATACAGATGTTCTGTACATCACAGATGTTCTGCTTGTGCCAGTGCTGACCAAATGATACCAGAGAGCACAGCAGTGCTCAGGTCTCTCCACTGGCCCCGCAGTCACAATTGCACACGCTTTTAACCTCTCCTTACCTCAAACCGCGGCAGGAATGTGATCTGGGTTGAGGCTCCTCCCAAGTCCAGCGTCCCAACAGTATGCTGGTTCTGTCCAGACAGCTGCCCTGCAAACAACATCGTGTTCAGAACTGCCTCCAGTGCAAAATACCACATGCGTGTTCAGGCAACCACCAAGTTATGACATTATCACAGCAATACAGGAGGGCTGAGCTGGCCTTCAAAGACAAAAAAAAAAAAACAACAGAGAAAGGGCAGGCAAACAGAGGTATTACGAAAAAAGTCACAGGACTTTCTTCCTTGATTCCAATTTCACCTCCAAGGAGACAAAAGCAGGTAAACCTCTCGGTAACCCGCAGAAGCTGAAAGTAAGAGACAAAGTATCTGCTGCAGAAGACTGTCAGGGACCATACATAAACTCTGTGACCACCCTGTAGCCTGTCAAGAGCAGTAGCAGAGGAAGGACTGTAAGAGCATAACCAGCTGTTATAATTTCTCTTCACCCAGAGCAGTGTTTTTGCTTGCTCATCTATCTGCTGGAGTACTGACTTTCTTTTCACTGCATTGCATTCCCAGGACTTCTTGGAGCCAGCAGAGCTAAAGCACCAGTGCATTCCCTGTTACACCATTTTAGTTGCATAGTTCATGCTGGGATGAATAATACTATAAAACCTTGTTTCCCACCTTCTAACAGATTAGCAGCACTACTCCCCTACGTATGTGACAGGAACCAGCTTGTCAGTGCCTCCCAGTCCTGAGTAAATCCCAGCACCTTCTGGATTAAGACGCCTCCTGCTTAGCACAGGTGCGGCTCACCCTCTGGAACATGGTCTGCCCAACACAATCCACTGCTTCAGCACTGGTGCCACAGCGTGGAGGAAAAGCAGGACGTGGCAACCAAGGCAGAAGAACTTAGGGTGATCATCTCCATGGAAGAAACTCAAGTTTGTATTTAGAGAGACGTTATACGGAATTAACTACCTGTCAAAAAGTTCACAGTGATCCAGGCTAAAATTCCTGCAAAAAGTGAAAAAGGAAAAAAAAAAGTCACCACTGAATACTCCCACAACCTCCTGCCCACCCTTACCACCCCTTCGCATGTTAACTATTTACCTGGAAATCATTACTAACTTAACGTAACCACCCCATACTCCAGAAATTAATTCAAACTTATGATCAAGTGATATGATGCATTATTGATTCATTAAAATCTCATAAGCTAGGACAGGTAGAAAGTTTGTAATATCCATGCAACTGCAGCATGCACAAATCATATCTATTACTCACAAAATATGCAAAGAAGTAACAAGCCGACACAGCGCACGAGTTTCCTTAAGCACTTCTTGCCCTCCAGCATTTCAACTCCTAACCTGAAAATTGCATATACACTGCTCCGTGTCTTAATGATGTGGTTTCTGTAATTACACCACAGACATAGTGGCAACCTGTAAAGCACAAAGAACTCCCTCTTGACCCCAGCGGCTTGCTTGACGCTGGCGTGATTTGCAGCCAAACACAGGCAAACATGTGACAGTAGAAGAGGTGGGACTCTTACACAAACCTCGGCAGGCTACACTGTGCTCTATTACGCTCCACTGGTCCTGCTCCCTGTCAACACAACACTTCTCCCTACTACACAATTCACCCGTTAATCCTAGTGACATACTATGCACTGCACTGTACTTCATCAAACACTTGCAGACTTAGAATCATAGAATCATTAAGATTGCAAAAGACCTCTAAGATCATCCAGTCCAACTGTCAACCCAACACCACCACGCCTGCTAAACCATGTCCCAAAGTGCCACATCTACACGTTTTTTGAAAGCCCCAGAGATGGTGACTCCACCACCTCCCCGGGCAGCCTGTTCCAATGTCTGACCACTCTTTCAGTAAAGAAATTTTTCCTAACATCCAATCTGAACATCCCCTGATGCAACTTGAGGCCATTTTCTCTCACCCTATCACTAGTTACCTGGGAGAAGAGACCAATACCCGCCTCACTACAACCTCCTTTCAGGTAGCTGTAGAGAGCAACAAGGTCTCCCCTCAGCCTTCTCTTCTCCAGACTAAACAACCCCAGTTCCTTCAGCTGCTCCTCATAAGACTTGTTCTCTAGACCGCTCACCAGCCTCACTGCCCTTCTCTGGACACTCTCCAGCACCTCAGTGTCCTTCTTGTCATGAGGCGCCCAAAACTGAACACAGTACTCCAGGTGCAGCCTCACCAGTGCCAATTACAGGGGGACGATCATTGCCCTACTCCTGTGGCCATACAACCTGACTTCAGGTTACTTCTCCTTTTCTCTCGGCACATATGGGCAGATTTTGCTCTTTAATCTTCCTCCATTTATTAGTTGTTCAAGCATTGTGATAATTCGTTTTGCTTTCCTTGAACGCCTGCCAAACTGACAATATATCTGCCACAATGAAGTGCTCAGAACGGAACGTAACATCACAGAAGGCTCTTATCAGGCATCAACACAGAAGGATTATTACCTGCCTGTTCTCCAGAGTAACCTGTCTGAATATGTAGCCAAAATGCTACAGTGGTCTGTTCTGCACGGCAAAATCATTGCTCACTCCAAAGCTACAATATATTTAATCTTTTCTTGTATTCTAGGTTACTTCCTTTGCTACTTTACTAGCTGCATTTTTCCAATCAGAATATTTTATTTATTATAAAATAAAAATGACCAAGTAATCAACATCTCCTAGGAAAAGCAGACTGAAACCTTTTATTTTTTCCCCTCAGTTTAGTGACCATTTCTCTTTCCCTCTCATGTCCATAAGATATCTCTCTATCTTTGCCCCACTCCTCTTTGTTTTCACTTTTTCCTCCTTCTACAACGTACCTTCATAGGACCCATCCATGATGCTAACGCTGTCCTCTGGAACAAGAAATGGTGATTCCTCAAAGACTTCTTTCACCTGAAGAAAGAAATAAAGATTAGATTCCTTGGTCTTAAGAGTCTTGTTCTGCTCTGATGGTGACAGAGGAAGCTTTCTTTTTCACAGCAATATAAAATATGACAAGTGTGTGGAGCAGACAAAATTCTTCTTTCAAGGGCCAGGAAAGAAGCAGAGAAGTATCGTAGCTCTCTCTCCCCATGCTTTCTACCTACATCAAGACAGAGGATTTTACGACCATACAAGAAAATCTGTGAGTTTCATAGCTGAAATTCTCTTATGCTAAATAGAACAGAGAACTGAGTCATGAAAGATGAAACAGCAGAGCAATACTAGTGCATCCAGAAGACCTTAGTATTACCTCTAAAAGCAGAGCCTGAGCTTTCTCCTCCGACAGTAAGCGTAGTCCAGCTGTGGCTTTTAACACTACTGGGGTCTTCTTCCAGAGATGAGGTGGCACAGCGTCTATGGCCATGTCCAGCAATCTTTTGACGGTTTCAGCACCCTGGAAGGAAAAAGATGTTGTTTTTCTTATGGTTTCCTCCTACAGGCCATCAGAAAATAGGCATTCCAATTCCCCTTCAGCACTAGTGAAATCAGTATTCAGTAGCAGAAGATACCTCACCCACACCCAAGACAAGGGTAAAAACTGTTCTAGACATTCTCATAACAACCTTGGAGAGAATGTCTGCATTGGAAGGATGAGTGTATTCAGAGATATTTCTTGGGCAAGAGAAATGTCTTTGTTGGTGGAAAGTATTATTTGAAAGGGTGGAGGGAAGCAAGGGAACTGAGTCTCTGACAAACCCAGACATCTTGCAGTATGATGAAACTAAATGGTACAATTACTGACTGAAGCTGCAAAGGTCAGGAGGAATGTCTGTAGATTTCACTAAATGCAATATAAGAATTCCAAGTGCGTCCATAGCAAGTAGTGTAATTAAAATGCCAGCTTCAGAATGGTTGCCACATGAGGTACAGGCATCACTGCTGAGCTCTCAATTATTTACGCTGCTCTAACAATTACAGCTTGACATTAACAACAAACATTCTCCTGTGAGACGCCTAGAAATTTCTTTTGGGGTGAATTCTTTCCTCTGTTACCCAACAAATAAGAAAATTTAGTGAAATAATGGGAGATGTCATCAAAGTTTAAAAAAATCCAAATGCCACTCACTTTTCCATGAAGTTTCTCCCTCAAATTCCTGTAGCACTGAATGCAACTGAGCAAACTGAGAAACCTGAAACTACCCCTATGCTAGCCCCCAACTCCAAGACCGCTAAAGCACACAGGGTAGAGTATGTAATCTATCATTTCTCTGGCGTCTCCTTTAGCTTGTGAAAGAGCTTACTGTCAACACAGCGGATCTGGAAAATGGCAGCTTACTTCAGGACTCGCCCTGTGCATCACAACAACAGGATTATTTTAGTGCTCTCTGCTCTGTTGCTCATTCCTGACTCCTGATCCAATAGAGTGGCACGGAACAAGTACACTGTGCATGAATTCACAACCACCACCATTTGAAAATAAAGAGGATTGCACCTAACTTCAATTTCCTATTAAAATTATAAATTTATATGTTAATTAATACACCTAATTGTGGAAGATGGAACTGTCCAACTGTGTTTTGGAAAACTCTGTATATAAACAAAACAACAAAAGTCCTGAGGCAGTAGAATAGTAACTGCCTGCACCTAAACATTTGTTCAGCTAAAACCGCAATCAAGTATTTGAACAGAGCATGACTGAAGTGAGTCCTACATATCACTGGGCACTGGCTTCCAAGCCATGGTTCCTAAGACAACAGCAAAGAATCATAACAAATTATTGGAAGTCTGATGACAGAAGCAGAGAATATACTTACAGAAATATTAAGGCCTGAATTAACCTGCTAAGTGCATCTTTATTGTTCCCCTTCTCCATAACTTAACTTTTTTAGATTTGACTATACACACAAAAAAATGAAACATTTTTAGGAGTCAGAGAAATGAACCCTCTTTGCTTGTCAATATAACATGAATAAAAAAAGAAAACCCTCACAGTCTTAACCCCTTACTTCTAAACTAAACAAATCAAAACAAAAAACACCCATTCTGAACAGTGACCAGCACTGAAAACTTCAACTGAAAGGAAAAACTTAGAATATTATTAGTAAATGAGATAGGAGTATATATTTACTCATAGTTGGGGTAGCTATAGGGGAAATAAACATTGAATATGGATGCTGCTAGAGAAAAAAAATCACTTTGTCTTTGAAATTCTCAAAGGCATATAGTCTAGTTATATATAGCATTTATGCAATTAATTAAGTCATTGTTCTGTTGATTAAATATGTAAAACAACAGCTCCCATTTCACTGTGTAGAAATTAACTCGCAGAAGTAGAGCAACAGGTTTAGAGAGCCAGCAGTAGAACCTTTACATTTTTTCTTGACTCTCCACAGTTATAATTAGTAATAATTGAACTGCTTGGTAGAGTCCAAGTGATACTAGTAGCAGTAAGACCAACTCACAGGGAATGAAGGAGGGCCTCACCTTTTCAGGCTGATCAGCATATGCAGAAAGACCTGGCTTCACAGACTCAAAGATTTCCCCTTCCAACTCTGGAAGTTTTTCTGTGCGAGCGAAACATCACATGCAACAGTCAGCAACTCGAATCTTTTTCTTTAGTTTCCAAAAGGTTGCCTGCAATCCCTGTAAAATAACTACTCTTGATTTCCCCTTGCAAATAATACTTTTTTGCTCCTAGAACAAGCACTGCTCCTTCACTTCAGGAACTTATTTAACAGAATGTTGCCCTTGTATCCTCCAAGTTCACAAACAATTTATTAAGAACATGCTGTTATAATTAAAAGTATACTCATTTTGCATTTGTGAACTGCAATGAGTTATAGCAATGTAATATGACTGTTGCCTAATCTTAATAAAATTTCTTTTCCTTTCTGTCCCCAAGCTAATCGTGAAATACTAATTCATATTAAGACACACACAGTCAACTCCTGATTATTCTTAAGTGATTTATCCAACTCACAAACACAGAACAGAGCTGACCGGGCTCAAGCACTCGGCTGCAAAGCCAAACAAGCGTGACCGTTGCTCCCAGAGCAGCTTGGGTCTAGAAGCTATCCCTGAGAATCACATATTACAAGTCAGGCCGAGTCCATCAGAGCTGGACGTTGTACCATTCCTTCCAAACTAAGGCTGAAATCATGTCAAACCACATAAGCACTACATGTGGCCCTGAAGGGCTTATTAGCTGAGTCCCATCAACCAGCCTTCAACCTTTGCAAATTTGCTGGCTCACCATGCCTGAGCTAATTCACTCTCTTGAATCCTGTTGTGTGTGCAGCCAACCTGGGTACCTCTGCACTGTGTCAGAAGCAGATATACTGAAGTGTGGAGCATCTGCACACAGGACTTCTCCTGAAAATGTCTCAGATCTTTGGTGCTTATAACTCTAATTTACTGATTTTAATTTGCTTTAAATGTGACATATAAACTTATGCAGAATGTAAGTATCTCTCCATATAATTCAAGGTAACATGCAACTTCACAAAACCAGCATAAGCCTCTTTCCAACTCAATGAAACATTCATTTAAACTGCCACATAGATGAAAATCTTTGGAAATTCAGAACTCTCCAGTACACCCAGAATTAAACCTCTTGAGTTTCAAAAAATCTACAAAAAAAGATATTTTCACAGCAAAACACCAGCACAAATGGACAATAATCATCTGCCAGAGGACCATTGGAATGACAAACTAGAAATCTTCAGTTGTTCCCAAATGCTCTGTTGGGAAAAAACCCCCTCTTTTGGGATGCTGGAACCTAAGTCAACATACTCCAAGTACATGGACTGGCACAGGGTCTTACCTGGGTTCTTCTGCACAAAGGTGTAAATGTGAATCCGGGTTCCAGTGCTTCCTGCGTCAAACATTATGCCATAAAAAGTGTTGGCTTTGGCATTTATAGGGCACATGTTAGGTGGCAAAAAATTCTGAAACCACATCTCCCTGTTCGAATGGGAAAGAACAAAGGACAAAGAGGAAAATGCCAATGCTAGAAGGATGGGAAGTCTGGAAGATGACATCTTGCCAGGACTCCTTGAGGCACTCAAGCATGTGTCAGCAATCACAGAGCTGCAGGAGGTCCTGTAGAGAAAAAAAAAGCAGGAATGGAAATCACCAAAAGCCCTTTGCTCAAAGTCTGTAAGGGGGAAAAACTAAAAGAAAACCAAAAAAACAACCAACCAAACAGCCTGTACACGTATATTCTGGTATTTAGATGCTTTTCAACACCTCATCCAAAAGATGTTGTTTACTGCACTTAGTGCTACAACTGCATATAAGTTATTTGTTCTTTCAGAGTAAAGGTTTTTCCATTTCCAAAATGCAAAAGAGTTGAAGCAGTTTGCTTCCCAGTATTTCTAGATTTGACTTCACCTAGACAGTTTTTTTCTCTGATTTACCTTGAAGGTTCTTAACATTTAGAGTCCCCAGAACTTTCAAAAAACCCAAATGTTACCTGAAAAGAAGCAACACCAAAGGGGAGCTCAGGGCAGAACCACTTTGCCCTACCATTTACACACTTGAGATGCTGTGGCAGAACACAAGTGTTATTCAAAGTCACAAACAAAGAGAATTTCATCCCAGGCTAAGAACAGCTGCTGGGAGAGATTCGCGCACAGAGGGAGTGAAGGCATATCCTTCCAGCAGCACGCCTGTCCCCAAGAAAGGCCTGTGCTGTACAAGAGGGACTGAACTGTAAGGTGCACCTGGGTTCTGTATTTTCCACACTTTTCCTTTCTGTCTTCATTTTGGTTTTTCATCTTTTTCTCCTGACACAGTTTTCACTTTCAGAATTACAAAAAAAAAAACCAAACAGCAAAACCCCACCATACTCTCACATCTAGACCAGTTGCCCTGAACACTCAGGTTGCTTACACAGCTTCTATAAGCCAAGGCCCCCAAGTTGTGTGATGCAGTATTGCATATCAAGACACAACTACACCTCCTCTCCATTAACATGTATCTCTTTGCACATATTTTTCCTAAGAAATGCTAATAAAGGAAAGATACGGGCACAGAAATGATAGGGTTCGTTCGACGCCCAGGTGAAAAGGAGGATAATATATAGCTATCTTCATTATTTGCAATTTAACAGCAGAAAAGAGCATATGGCCAGATGCCCCACCATACGCAGTATCGCCTGCACTGACATGCACACACAGCACTCCGCATACAGAGGGTGCAAACAGCTCCTTATCATTCTCCACACACTGGGTAACACATCCATCTGCCTACAGGACTGAACATTCTACTTCATATGGCAGTTCATCTGCCCCAACAGACACCCTCACCCACTTCTAGCCCTTACATTTGATTGTCTTTTAGTGATCTGCTCCGCCCCGCTACGTTCATTCTCTCAAAATCTCTATTTACTCTCTCTATCCCACGTTTATTCATTCCTAATCCCAACCTCTCTCCTTTCTTTTCTATGGGAACCTGACACAGCCTCTATTTCCACACACCTTTCTCCCACGCCCAAAGAACTCACTTCTCCTCCACTACCTTTTATCCCAGATTCAGTCCTTGTATGATTTTTATTATTTCCACCCTTCACCTTTGTCCCCAGTTACAGCAAAGCTAGATTAACTTTCACCCACTCTCAGTAAGCAGCGTCACGCTGGGTGACTCCTCGAGCGCCTCTCTAACTCACCCAAGTGTTCAGCGATCTGTAGGGCAAACAAAACGCACAGGCCCCTGCAGAAGGGTCACCTCGCCCTGTCTTTGGCGACCTTTATTTGTACCCTCACATTCCTGGTAAACACAGAGCGCTGCGGACAGAACCACAAGCTCTTGATCCACTCTGTCATAGAAGCACATCCTGAGAAGAGGAAGAAGTGACTTTATAATTCCACACACACGCAACAGCCCTGGCCACCCTCTGTGACAGATCAACTCCAACTGTAGTAGTTTCTAAAGCATTTGCAATTTTTGTGGAAATGAGTAAAAACCTAGTCCTAACCTGTCACAACTTAAAAGTCCTGTCCTGAACAGAGTCATGAACAGCGCTGAGCCGTTTGCAGCTTCACAGCTATGGATTTGTACTAAGATGCAGCTGGCATTACTCATGTTTGCTTCATCACAGCAAAGAAGCCTACAGAAAATCCAAGAAGTTGTGCCCACATTAATGAGTACTACCTGGTCAGAAGCTGGTCAGAAGAGGTCTTGCTGTTCCCACGCAATGTAAGGATTTTGCCTACTGAACAACCAATTTTACTGAAAAATCAATTTTGCTGATACAACCCAAGCACTGAAAAATCAATTTTGCTGATACAACCCAAGCACCTGTCTTAAGAATGAACTCCAGAGTTCTATTACAAATGGCACATGTGACACTTATGCAAGCCTCAGAAACTCCAGTGATCCAAAAATATCTGAGCAACTGCCATCATTAACACAGACTTTTCTTAACAGATCTAATCATGGATGAGCCTTAGCCTCCCATGAAACACTCCCTCACTAAGCTTCTCTTCTCTATCCCTTCTCAGACATCCACCACTCTTTTACACTTTCCACTCTCTACTCTCCTGACTTCTTTCCTTTCCACCTTTATCCTCTTAAGGATAAAAAAAAAACAAACCAAAACCCAAACCCTCAGGATTTTATTCTTCTCCACCCTCACTAAGAATTAAAAAAGCACATCGAGCCTCTTCGATGAGTGGTGAAGACCATTTAATCAAGCACACTATCAAAACAATGTCCACAAGAAGCATAAAAATAGATGAGGAGAGTAAGAAATTGGAGACAAGAGAGGGGAAATTGGGAGAGCATAACAGAAATGACAATGGAAAAGGAATTTGGAAATAAAGGGTTAGAAGAAAAAACTTAGGGTAGAGATAGGCAAGGGATTAGTTACTGAGAAGGAAAAATATTTCCAAAACAGTTCCTCTCCAACAACTTGAAATCCTAGTTGCTAGCAGAATACAACAGGATGGATAAAATGAACAACTAACAGAAAGGAGAAAACAGGGTAACAGTAATATGAGCACAAGTCCATGAATACAAGCAAGCAACTTAGCAGGTAAAACGCAGAGATCGCTGTCAGTAGGTTCCAGTTACTGCCTTTATAATCAAGCAGGAATAATCAACATTGATTGTGAACACATTAGGCACACACCTGAAGCAGGATGGAAGCAACAGCTATTCCACTCCAGAGATTCCTAATGAAAACCACTTCGGAGTGGGATGACAAGAGACACTGCGCCTGCACTTCTTTTCTTCACCTTCGCTTTCAGCTAGTAGGAGTGGACTATGTGTCACGCAAATTATAAAGTCATGGAGGCACGTAAAATATCAGTCAAGGTGTTTTATTCAAATTCAGGTTTGTCATTGCTCAATACAAACAGCGAACATGCTCAGATAATCACACGGGGCGAATTTCAACAAGTTGAAAGTTAACAGAGTTCAACCTGTTGGTAAAACATTTACACAGACGTTACATTTGACCTCAACAGCGCTGGCCTGAGCCCAGCGACACAAGGTAGAACACTCATTTCCCTACACAGAGAAACACATGTAAGTATCATCTGTGTAAGGCTGATATTAGATACTAAACCAAAAGGTTGAAGTACATCTGGTACAAAGGTTTAGGAGCTACACAGACTGTATGATCCAAAAATACTGGGATGCTTCGTAGAGTCTGCCAATAATGAAAGCACGAATAGAAAGAGAGAAAAAAAAAAAGGAAACAAAAAACCCCATCCAAACTCTCCTTAAAGAACAAGAGGAAAAACAATGCCAGAATAATAATAAGAAACCTTAAGACAGCAAAACACAACCTTACTTAGAGTTCACCCTACACAGAAACACTGGTAATTTTCAAAACAAGAAAGCCTCACCCACATTCTCAAATATTTCTGACAAAAGAACATGCGAAACCCAAAAAGCAGCAACAGGAGCATCTCCCTGTAAAAAGGAAACTGGTTGACCTGAGGGGAAGGAAAAGCTGTGTATCCAAGATACACAAGAATTTCCCTTCTATTTCCTAAAATATTATTGGGAAATACTTGTATATAAAGAAAAATATTAGAAAATTATTATAAATATGTATGACATATAAACATTTAGGCAAATATTTTAGGAATCAAAAATAGACGAGTTACGTAATTCATAAATACTGTTTTTTATTGCTCAAGCACACCAAAAATCATTCAGAATGGAAAGTCATTGTCTGCACTAAACCAGTACCAAAATCTATTTTCCAGATGAACAGCTCTTACGGTAACAAGATCTCTTTCCCAGATGAGTGGCTTTTACACTTAACACTCACGACTAGACAAAGACATTTTTGCCTTGTTTTTTTTCCCTGAAACAAAACATCACTACATTTTTTCTTGACTTATTTTTATCTAGTAAAAAAAAAAAAAAAGTTTCTTGGATTTGACAAAAATTGAAGTTTCTGAAAAGCACACGGTTTAAAAATCACAGCAGAAGGAATAACTGAATTCGTTGGTAGAAGTTTACAGCATTTTCATGAAGATAACGGCACCACATGCTTTGCACACACGCATTTGGGGTAAAATTCTGGATCTAGAGTTTTCAGCGGCGGAAAAAAAACAGAAGCAAACTCACAAACAGGCGTTATCAGCAGCTTTAATCTTTTTGCCCGCACCAAGGCTCCAAATACACATTATTTGTTAATTCTCCCTCCCGGCTAAGCGGGTTTTCAACCTCGCTGTTGAGCGAGACCAAGGGCCGCCTTCCGAGAGGCCGCAGCGCCCGCCCGGCTCCCCGGCAGCGCGACCGGCCCCAGCCTCGGAGCCGCATGCTGGGAATAACGGCTCGCGCCGGACCGGCCCGCGCTCAGAAAGCCCACTTCGAGTGCGGAGAGCGGGCTTTTGCTCCAGCCTCAGCGCGGGGAAGCACTCCCGCCCAAAGGCCAGCACGGCGCCTCGCGGGCACCCACCAGAGCTTCACCGCGAGTGACGGGGGACACACGACAGGGCACCCCAGCGCCCCTTCCCCAAACCGAACCGTCGGCAGGGCCGGAGCTTCCCGAACTTCTCCACACCTCCGCGCCAAACAGCCACCAGGTAAACCCACACGCCGAGCGCGGCTCCCCCACCTCCGCCTTCCCGCCCCGGGCGCAAGCCTCCGCGGCTCCCCCCGGGACCCCGCAGCCGGCACCGACCCCCCGACGCAGGGAGACTCGCAGAAATGCCCGTTTCTTCCTCCTCAGCCACCCGCGGCGGCGGATGGCGCCTCCCTCCCCCCGCCCCGGGCGGTAACGGAAACGCCGCCGAAGCTCCACAGGGTCTCACGCCGCTCCCCCGAGGCCGCCACGGCCCAGCGGAGCTCCCTCACGGGGCGCCCGGAGTGGCTCCTTCCCGCCCGCCCCTCTGCCGCAGCCGGCGGGCCCCCGGCAGCCCCCGCGCTCCGGCTCCCTCCGCACAGGGCGGCGGGAAGGGGCGCGGTTTCCAGGGCAGCGCCGCGCTGTCACGCACCTC
>Ga0065711_1005739_pt1 | contig 21097 bp, 11 predicted proteins | sample Hoacrofraction12_FD_59098 | JGI IMG/M metagenome (GOLD analysis project Ga0065711, IMG submission 59098) | Hoatzin crop microbial communities from Cojedes, Venezuela - Epithelial fraction 12 v2 (version 2) | ecosystem: Host-associated > Birds > Digestive system > Esophagus > Crop | place...
GACTGGGTTGCCCAGACAGGTAGTGGAGGCCCCATCCCTGGAAACATTCAAGACCAGGTTGGACAGGGCTCTGAGCAACCTGATCTAGTTAGCGGTGTCCCTGCTAGCTGTGGGGGGGGTTGGACTAGATGACCTCAATGGGTCCCTTCCGACCCAAAACTTTCTATGATTCTATGATTTTTTTCTTTCCAAAATATGTTGTGTGGACATACTTGTGATTTTCTGCTCACCATACTTCAGAATCAAACTGTCAGAGCAGTGACCCAAGAGCCTGGGAGCTCCAAACTGCAAGAGTGCCATGACTCAGGAGATGTCACGGTTCTGCATCATTTTGAAGGGGTAGTGAGACGTGACATTTGGAACTCAAGAAGATGAACTACTGTTGACTCATCTGTTCTGGAAGGGAACAGCTGGGTCCCTCGCAGCACTCCCTCCTTCCCATGGGAGGGATCCCTGCAAGATGTCCTCAGCAGTTGCTAACACAGCCCACAAAGGAGGGTGGTTTTCTTAGCCGGTGCTTAAGGCTTCTCTGGCGAGTATCAGGACACAGCTTCAACTCCTGTGTTCACCAACACAGGATACAGCAGTTGTTCTGGGCTTACGGGACCAATCCTCTGCAGGACTGCTGCAAAGAAACGTTTCAGTAGGAGGAAACAACAAAAAGAGCTCCTGGGAGCAGTATGTGGGCGCTGCTGATGGTGCGTACCTTCTCCCAGAAAATTTTTTTCAGCTTTCTGTTGCCTTTGCAGGTCTTTTCTGGTTGTATCCAGGTCTCCACTGTCCATTAGAAACCTTGTCAACTTCAGGCCAGCACAGTGCAATGCCCTGTACTTAAAATTAACTTTGAAGCTCCATGCCAGATTTAAGCAAAGCAGTAGAATATTTTTTTTTTATCTAAGCGTAGTCAGCCACTTGCCCTGCCTACATCAAGAAAAGCCTCTTTTTCTTCTGCAGGTGCATGGGGAAAGGCCATGTGGCTTTTCACGCTCGCATGTGCTGAAGGGCCAGGCCTGTGCATCTGCTGAGAGCTGTGCCTTTTCAACAGACACCAGGGCAAGCAAGGACAGGCATGTTACAAGCAGGGGCACGGACAAGTAGACACCCAAAGTAGCAGAGCTGATGCATTTATCATTAGCTTGTGGTTAGTAAGTGAGCACAAAATCTGAAGAACCACCCAGCGCTCAGACAATTACTAATATTTTTATCTTGTCAAGTGCCAGGAAAGTATTCCTCTTCACTAATGAACCAAACAAAACTGCTGTAAGAACCACTGGTTCCTGTAGTCTTACCTGTCCAAGCAGCCCCTTTTAACTGGTCTGTTCTGGTGTGTTGTTTGTAGAAAGAATCAGGGCTTGGTCTTTAGAAAACTGAAGGAGTGAGATCACTGGGCTTCGGGACAGGGCCTTCATGAATACAGGAGCATTACACTACCCTCCAGTTTCAGATGATGTGGTTCCAGGGCTTAGCTCCAGGAAAGCCTGGGCTGTCTCAGCATCTTCTGCTAAGCTGGTAGGATACCCAGCATCTTACCTCAGGATCAGAGCAGTTCGACCTCAGCCTGGCAATGCATCGCAGGCTGATGACATGAGTAATGCCTGTCAACATTGACAATAGTGGTTTCATTTTAATTACTTTTTATGATACCTCCCAGCACAATGGCACACACTTACAGGCAACATTGCCCTTTATTAAGGTAACGAAATGCTTTTTCTGTGTTAAGACCCCATCTGCAGTAAATTATAACTTTGCCAAACCTACAATATTCAGACTGAAGTTTTTCCATACTGGTTGTCTGCCAGCATAGAAAACTCAATGAATTAGTTGTTTATCTAAACATCTGAGCAAAGACTCTCGTACACTTTGGTGATGAGCATAGGAATCGAATCGAATCGAATCGAATCGAATCGAATCGAATCGAATCGAATCGAATAGAATAGAATAGAATAGAATAGAATAGAATAGAATAGAAGTGAAGCTGTGGAAAACCAATCCTCTATCTACAAAGCTTTGAAGGACAGAGGAACATGTTAGCTGGTTTTGGACCAACGTGCCGGTTTGACTTGTTTAACAGCTTCTCTTCTACAGCAGGTAATGGACACTCACACACAACAAAAAGCTGTCCACAACATAACTCCAGCTGGCAAGGAATATTTCTTCCATTCTGCGTTGTTTTCACTCAAATAAGCTGCTGCTAAGCTATGCTTAAACCTATGAAAATGGTCAGAGGCACTTCATTGCCAGTTACATCAATTCTATAGAATTATTGAACCATCCTTAAGAATTCAAAGATAAATGTAGCCACCAGGACAGATACATAGAACAACTCAAAGTACAGAATAGTATGTGTTCAACTCTAGTGCTGGGATCTTCCCCCCTCCCCACCCATGAGGGACACTTGCAATGGGCACAGAGAATCCAATTGCTTTCAATATTCGGTGAAAAAAATTTTTTCATTGATTAATTTTTAGAAAATGTTACAACATTTGTACAAAGCAATATTGGTTTCGCAGCTATAGATCTTGCAGAGACTGACTCCTGTGTTTAATTTCTATATTGTAAATAGGTCCCATTGACTTTCATGAGCCTGCTTGTAAGTAAAGATAACTTAGAGGATCAAAGCCCTATAAACTGTGTCATTAAAGTTTAAGAGGTCAGAAGCTGCATGTTTTCTTCTCAGGCTGTACCAGCATCTCCCATGAGTGCTAATGAGACCAGTACACATGTCGCTGTTCTCTGGACATCAGAAGACACAGATTTGATTTTGGTCTTGATTGCACAGATGAAAACTAATGGAAATCAGTGTAGGTATACATGGTAGTAAAACTATAGCTGATAAAGTTCATGGGTACCTGTCTGAAGTTCAGGTCTCTACTTAATACACATGATGCATTGGGTCTGCACTGTAGGTTAGTAGAGCTCATGAGAATCAGTTCTCCATGTGTTTGTCAATAATTCCAGGAGCAAAAAAAGGACTACACTGAGACTAACAGACGGGTTTGGCTCAGGAATGTGTGGGAAAGGCGACTCAGATTTTAGACAAAGTGACTGACTCCATACCTTGTAGGGGAGTTTTCCTGAAAATCAGACAGGTCTTTACTGATAACAACGTTTCATGAAGTAGGAAGTGAGAAAAGAGAAGTGAGGAGGACTTTGTCTCTCAGGAACCTTTTCAAGCCACTGCAGAGACATGGGAGAGGAAGAGGGTGAAAGCATCTTCCCAATCTTATTTTTACTTGTTGCTTTTTTACAGCTATCTTCAAAACAAACAAAAAGTAGACACTGCTGAAGAACCTCAAGGACAAAGACTGATTCAGCTGTTCCAGCAGACGTTCTTTTGCCATCCCTAAAGTGCAGAACAAAGGAGGATTTCCAGCATCTCCAGGACTGGATGAGACACTTTCCCCCGCAAAAAATCCTGACCCTACTTTCCACAGCAAAGAGACCCAGGCTTTGAGGGAGTCCTGATACACCCCAGGCAGCATTGCCAATGTGGGAGGCCACGGGGCCAGAACGGCGGGCACACTCTGGAACACCACTGCCCTGCAGCCTCTGTGTGATGGTTTAGAGCACGTGAAAAATACCCTGTGTGGGACTTCTCGCTTCACTCCCAGGCTTTTTTGCAAGATATTGTCTGAGAGGACCAGCTACTGCGAGTCACCTCTGCAGTGTTTGGCTATCATCTCCTTGCAAAGGCAGGACATACCCTGAAGTCTGCGAGCATTTCTGTGAAAGGGAGTTTTATCCAAATAAAGAAGCCAGAACTTAAAGGAAGATGAATGGGAAAGCAGTCACTTTTGTGAACTCCTGCCACCATGCAGCAAATACTGCTTTTCAGTACAAGACAGAGAATAGCATCTGGTGAAGGTTCCAGTTAGCACTAGAACCGCAGGGGATACCTTTCGTTGGGGCAAACATCACTGAAAAGGTAGATAGTAAAATAAGCATATCCTGGGCAGGAGAGACAAATAAATCATTCATGAAAAGAATAGGAAGCATCACAGTCGGGGCAAAGAGAATGCTAATTTGCTTTACAACCAGATCAAATGGAACGACTGGCCTAGAGGGATGCAGCCATTTTGGGGGCTGATTGCTAGAGTTAATACAGAGCATTAACTTTGCAGCTTTGCTCCAGGCAGGACTTGTCCCAAGTGATCTAAAACTTTCAATGCACTTATTCTATCAGTATATTTTTTCGTGTGTGTGTGTGTGTGTGTGTGTGTGTGTGTGTGACTGCCTAATTAATGACCTTTTTTCAATATTAATATGCAGAAAAGTTTACTGCCTTAAATGTGTGTCAATATATACATTTTTCTGATTGAAGAAGCCTGCCTTTGGCTATTCTGAAATATAAAAGCTATTAATTGAAGTATACAGTGCTTTAGAAAAAATAGCATTGAATTACTGAAGTCTTTGGGGAGAATTTCTACAGAATTTATGCCAAATGTCTCAATAAGTTGATATGCTAAAATGAGTAACTTGAAGTATTTTAGTAAAGATTTTTCACAAGGCTTCACCTACTCCCTCCCACCCATCAAAGAATACTGTCAAGTGATTTCAGCCCAAGTGGAATACAAGAAAAACCAAATGCATGAACTCCTCCCAAACCTGTTGAGTTGCTCCTTATCCTGCATATGGACCTACAGGGACCTGGGAAGCACAGAGCCCTTATGGTGTGCGGCACTGCTGGCTGTGCATGCATTGGGCCTCCTCTCCAAGCAGGTTTGCTCACCAGCCACACAACAAACCCCAGCCCCACCTCAGACCTGTGTCTGGCAGACCACCAGACTGGTCCTTCCCCAGACAACCTCTGGCTGGAGGCTTCCAAGGTTGGCATAGGCCCACCACACAAGAACAAGGGCCAGCAGTGTGGGCAGACCTCATCTGAAGCTTGGTCTTCATTGCAGAGTGCACCCTGTCCTCACAGGTGCTCCTCACCATGCACCTCACATCTGGGAGAAGTCAACAAGTAGGGAGAAGAAGAAGTAACACTATTGCTTTCATTTTTACATATGGGAAACCGAGGCATGAACACAAGACAGATCTCCAAAGCAATTTCCTAATTATTTTTCTTGCCTAAAGAACTTCAAAAACAATCTTCTCCGAGTGATTTTTGTCAGAGGTTATACAGGAAGCCTCTGGAAAAGCCAAAGGCCAAGAGCTGCATACTAAGCCAGTAATTTAGCTGTATGACTATTCTTCCTTCCCAGTAGGTGCCTGTATAAAAGGTTTGCCAATTGAACCTGAAATTATCCTTCCCCTTCTTAAATTTCCCAGATCATATCATATTATCCTTTCCTACCTGGTAAATCCTGCCATAAACCTCCGACAGTGACTGCTTAACATGCTCAGCACAGCCTTGCAGGAGAGTAAAACCCTTCAGCAAGTCCTTCCAGCCTGTCTGGACCCCAAATTACCACCTGCATATAGTGCAACAAATGTTCCAGCAAAGTAGCAGGAAAGAAAGACTCTTCTCTTAACCAGGCTGATGAGCTGGTGGGGAAAATCAGCTGATGTCCATGGAGCAAGGCTGGGGTAAAGAATAAGCAGCTGCAAGGTGATAAACAGCCCATGTGCCTCATCTCAGAGTGGGATATTTGGGAAATTGGGATGTGTTTCTTGGGCAAAGCTTCTGGTCAGCAAACTCTTATTTTGAAAACATAGAGCCAGAACTATTTTCTCAGTGTAGGTGATTATTATACTTCATGTGAGGGGCTTTAATAAGCAAGAGCTAGCTGCTTGCTATGAGGTGATAGAAGTAGTAGCAGGGTACAGAGAGTCTTCCGACTCCTTTTTTTCCCTGCTTGCAGGGACTGAGAAAAGGATGGGAGAGAAAGTCAGAAAAAAGAAGGATTGTGAAATACGCCTTTCCTTTCTTCTTCAGTTCTCTGTAGTTGTGAGGAAGCTCTCCATAATATAGGAGCTAAACAGCTGCTCAATTTCGGATCAGTAGAGCTAAAAAAATCATATGCTTTATAGATGTTATTTGATCTCTAATAAATATACTGAGTATGGGATTTTTGCATGATGCTTTGATCTCAGTGAAGTATATTCTAGCTGAGTTGCTGCCACCCTTCTAATGAGTGATGTTGGAGGCCCTACATAAACAGCGGCTAGTAAAAGTGGGGAGGAAGAATTCAAACTCTGATATCCCTCTCCCAAAGTAGGTCAGGCTACTGCGAAGGCCCGGCTGCAACAGCTCCGTGTTGCTCCTCCAGTAGTAGCAGGCGCCTGTTCAGGATGCAGGTGCAGTGCCTTAGCTGTTCACTGCTGAGGACAGGTCTAGCTCTTACGCTGGGTGAGATGTGAGGCAATTCAATGGCTTAATTTATGTGTACTGCAGGGCAGCTCCATATGGCTTCACCAATGATCACAGCTCAGGAGTGAGGGTTCTGGCAGACCAGAATGAGAGCTGCAAAGGACCGAGAAGTCGCTGCAGCAGATGCCTTATGGCTTGTACAAACATATCCTGGACTCACCTGAAAAATCCTAAACTGCCTGCAGAAAAGTGAAATGAAGATGTTCCTTCTAGGATGGGTGCATAACAGAGAAATGTATGGAGAAAAGACTTGAACCTTGCAAAGTTTCAGAGGCAGTTACATGCTGGGCTCTAGCTGTCCTGTATTCAGCTGCAACTGCATTCGGGTTCCTTCTAGTCCCTGTCTGACAGTGTGACTGTTCACACGTGTACCTCACTACCTTGCGAGGAACAGACATTGGGCTCCCTGATGAGCCCTGACTAGGTGCGTGCCGTTTGGAGAGCTAAGCTGCTTCATCTGCACAGCTCAGAAAAGCTGCTCCATGCACAGACTTTATAGGACCAGGAGCGTCTCTAGGTCCCGGGTCTAGTGGAGACCTAATTCACAGCCGACATCTAAGGTGCTGCAGCCGTACTACTAATAAACCAGCTAAAACAGGAAAGGAGGCCTCTGCCTGCTGCCAGCTCCTGTAACAACGTGTCCTAAGTACGCTTTCGTCTTGCTCTTTCAAGTCATGCACGCACAAGTTACTTTACAAAGTGGTCTCTTGTCTGAGCCTCACAAACTTGTTTGACTTATAACATGTCTTAGATTCTAACAAGGACTGCCAGAGGGGAAGCAGCGTTACACTGGATTGCACCACAGAAACCACCCAACTTAAGTGGATTACTCTTTTTGCCATGGGCTGACTTGCTTATGCAGGTTTGCTTTGTTATCAAATGTCTGTTACGACATAGGAAAAAGTACTGAGCTGAGCAAGGCCTGTTGTGTGATCTGGATTATCCACTCTCTGCTTCCCCATGGGAGCTTTAAGGAAAGATTCTTCTGTACTGGCCAAAAAAATCTTTGTTCTGAAAAGCCTAACTGTGGGAAACGAGACTGGCAGCATCTGCCTTTACAGTGAGTTTCTCGGTGGCCTGGAGCGGCTTGAAGGATGTTTTTAGTCCTTCGGTTGGTAAAGCCTCAGATATGATAAATCTGAATGCTGACCTGCAGGCTGTTAGGGTGCCTCCAACCCCTTTCTTAACTTATAGCTGAGTAAGGGATAGTATTTTGCTTCTGCTTGATTTCACTTTATTTTTACAATAGAGTTAGTGTACCTGGAACTTTCACAGTTTGTCTGCAACAGATGGGCTGGGATTCAAGGAATCTTCTTTTAATCCTGTCTTCTGGGTGTGGGTTTTCCCCAAATCTCTTCTCCTATTGTAGGTTTGAATGCCCTTTGACTCAAATTAACCCAACACAATAAAAACTGAGGGCTGAGTTTCAGAGGATGAGTTTCAGTGGCAGAGGTATCATAGCTCAATGTTGGGCAAAGGATTCCCATCTCCCCTGCCACCACACCTCCCTGCCCCTCCAAGAACTGGGATTTTAGGACCTAAAACATAAGCTATTTGAAAAGCAGTTTAAGGGCTCTTCTCTTCAGATCTCAGTGTTCACTATTTTCAGATTTTTGCCACATCCATGCAGGCTGGAAACCTTCTCTTAATTAATGCTGAAACTCTGGTATATACATAGGACTCCAAGGTCTAGGGTTTTAAGAAAAATACCAAGTATCATGAGACTCCTCATAAAATCATGACAGTTAGCTAGCTGAATACACAAAGAGCAGTCTTGTACTTCTTTTCTCTAAAGTTACTTCTATTTTACAGTAAGGAATCCTAGAAAGAAAAAGAGCAAAGTGCTCACAAAAGATCCTTGTGTCATGCAGCAAACTTCCTGGAATAAAACTACCAGCACTGTTCCCCTGAAAAGAGGTAGCCTTTGAAGATGCAGTCTATGAGACAATACGCCAGTTTGCAAAGGTATTGGAAACCTTGTTTGAGGTTGGAGAAGCCAGAAGCTGCCAGTTGAAAACCGAGGGTTTAATATGTGAAGGATCAAAATACATCAACTTTAAACTATTTTCTGTACCACTCTAGACAAATAAAGGAACCTGTAAAAAGAGAGGGTAAAATCAAACATGGAATCCAGGCTGTGACTAGCTGTCCTCCAGTAATTTTGAAAGCTGGCTAAATTTAGAAAAAGAGGCCCTGAAACTTCTCCTGAACAGAACTGGTGTTTGTAACTTGAAATGGTGATGAGAGTTTCACTTTTCCTTACTAGCAGATTATTCAGGTTTCTTCAGCACTGGTGTGTCAAGGAATTTAAACCACTATTAAAAAACAGTGTAATTTTGTAAGCTGTGAAATGACTGTGGTAGCAAGGTCTGCACGTGCTGGCGAGAAGCGAGGACTCTCCCAGTGCAGGGACCTGCAACCATGCATCCCCATCAGTGGAATACAGCAGGTGACTGTGCAGATGAGAAGTAGGGATATTGTCCTATTTGTTTTCATTTCCAGGGATAACCTCCTCCATTAACTAGGGACACTTGGAGAGCTCTTAAAATAGCTTTGATTTTTTTTCATTGACAGTAACAATTTTTTCGGCATCATAGACCTCTGTGGCCAATTTAATCCCAGTCATTCTGCTACTCTGATTGCTGGGACTGATCTAGAGACCAGGCACCATGGGGCCAACCCTCTTTGCAAGGTGCCTCTTTAAGGAAAAGAGCTGTTAACCCAAATTACTTGGCAGCTCTAAGAAATTCTAGCAGGTAATTTTTGCAGTGCAGTCAGTCACTCTCAGTCCCTGTGGCTGCACTAGTTGCTCTGCATAGCTACAGTAGCTCTGATCATGAATTACCATGATTTGTCGGCTGTAATATAAGCCCAGCTAGGGTTTTGATACTTTTGCCAGCAACATGTGAAAGAAAATACTTGAGTGAAGCTGTCTAAGCCAGGTTGGGTAAAGAAAACGGAGGGTAAAAAGCCAATCTGACCTGCCCAGATTAATTTCATGCGGTGCTGAAACCAGCCCACTGCCTGGATTTGAGACCAGTGGATATATTTAATCTTCTTGAATAACTCCTGATGGGTGTTGGGCTTCTTTCCCCTGGAAATTATAATCCAATCCTGCATACCATCTAAATAATGCAATAATCTACTATAATATCTCTTCTCTTGGAACAATTATACAGAACGCTGGGGAAAAAAAAAAAGTGTGTCTCTGAAACAAAAACATCCTTCTGACAAGAACTGCTACAGTTTGGCCAGTGACATTTTTTTCACTGCTGGGGAACAGAGCAATTACCGCACAGGGCAGCAGGCAGGGATCCACGCTGGTTCCCAAGTTTCAGACCCAGCTCTCTGCTGAACCACACAGAAACTGAATGTCAAACAGCTATCAATAACCCTTCGTAGTTTACTGCTGGAAAAACTGAGCAATGTTTTCTGGGTCCATGTGGGAGTTCTTGAAGTTCATGGAGCTTACCTAGTGAAAAAACTCAGGTAGCTGCAAGGGGAGTGGCAGTGATGTTCCTTACTACTATATGTGTAACTCTATATATAGCTATATACATATATAATAAAATATACAATTACATAGAGAGTTTTATACACATATATATGGTTATATAGTTACACATATTTTTTCAATAACCCAGGAGTTAGGAAAATTCCTGTTGAAAGTTCTCGTCTTGCAGTGAGACCTCGGAGAAGGACAACTACATTTGCTTCTGTGCCTCACAAGAGCCTATTGCAGAACTGGGTCCAGTTTTTTAACAGACTGTTTTATAAACCTGTGTCCTCTAGTAAGAATTTGAAAGGACGGTACTTCAGTGTGCATTCAGTTGATCTTTTCTTCCTCCTGCATCTGCATATGCTGTGTGACAAGTGAGTGTGCTGAAGGTTAATTGTGACTCTAGGATATTACGTTCCTTCTCTCTTTTGTTAATTTTGGGGGCAGAGTGGGGAAAGGAAATCCCTGATACTTGAACCTTGCTGGAAATGTCTCGATGATTGCTTAAAACAAATGTTTCTCTTAAAAGAAAAAAAATACCACAGTCCAAATATATTTTTCTTTTAAACAAAACTTGCATGAAAAAGCCAAAAATTTTACCTGCTGTTTTTGATGTTCCTGTAGCTGAGAAAACAGGTCTGAATCAGGGATATCTCTTACTTTCTGTTCGGTTGTTTTAACATTAGCAGAAGCTTTATTCCTTTACCCCCCATCAATGTCAGAGATTCTCTGTGGCTTAAACCCCTGTTTAACTAGATCAGAATCAGCCCAAATAACTCCAAGGATGGGTTTTTATTTGAAGATCCCCAAATGTATCTGCTGGGTGTGCTGTCGAGGAGAGGATCCATTCGCAGCCCAACTTAACTGGATCAGCGAGGCAAGCGCAGACGAATTCCCAATGCCAGCCGTGGGACCGCGCAGTGCTCCTGGAAGAGACAGAGCTATTAGGTTCACATTAAGTGACCAATGAACTGCCTGCGAGCATCTGGCGGATTCATTTCAAGCTCCATCCTTTTAATTCGAGCTTCCCTTTCGTCCATGTGAACCACAGGGGAGTGAATATGTGAGGGTTTCTACCCAATTACACCTCTCTCTAATGGTGTAGGAAGCTGGGGAGCTGCTCAATACCTAGCTGAGGTAGCAGGAATATTTAGTATCTAAGAAGATTTATGTCCGTGACCTTCTGGGTGTAAGGTGGCAGAGCACCCCATGCTGTGCTACATCTAATATGCATATTCATGGCTCGTTTATTCATGAAAGAAATTACTGGATTAGCGCTGGTTTGAAGGACAATGTTCATGGAGTTGGAATACATTCCAGTTGCTCACAAACTAGAGCTCCATCATTTTTTGTGATAAACTGGTAACCATTGTAAATGCTTGCATATCGGTGTTGTTATTGGAAATACTATGTTGCATTTTATTGGAGTGGAAACATTTCACAGCTATCAACCTGTCAATTATTTTAGCACAACACAAGATTTCTCATGATGATAGATGGTGATTCTAAATGATTTTTATAAAGTATTTCTACTTACCATAGTGTCAGGAAGCCTGCCTGCCTGTGAAATATTATGATTTTTGAAGCACTCACCTGATAACACTCCTTAATTGTGTAACATTAATCTATGTGTCAATCAAATACTTGCAGGCTAATATATGGACTTTTTTCCTGAGGTTTTCATAGAGGGGGGGGAAATTAAGATCATAGAAAACTGTTGGCAGCAAATGAAGGAAGAAGCAATGCCAGAGTGGTAACCAATCATGAAAATGCATGTTATGAAGAATAAAGAAAAGATTAATCCACTTCACTAAGGAACCCTTCTTTTACTCAGAATGAAGGTGTCTTCCAGTAACGTGTTTTTTCTTTCTCTCTCTTTCTCCCCTCTTCTAACACGTTGAGTGAAAAGAAAAAAGCCCAGTTTTACATGTCTTGAGCAGATTCAAACATCTATGAATAAATACAGTGCTAGACATTAGATACCTGCTATTTAAGTTCAAAGTCCTTTTCAAAGATCAGTAAATTCTATTATTTCACCTCACAGAAATGAAAATCCACTCACATGCAGGCAGCTTTAACCAAGATGACACAGTGAGTTAGAAGCAGAGATGGGTCTGGTACCCTACGCAGGATATGAAGTGGTACACCGACATCCTGACATATCTGGGAGGTCGAGTATGCCAGAAGTTACTACCTCTGACCTAGAAGTGTTGACCACTTTTGCATTCAGCCAGAATGACTGCAAGGGAAGGGGAGACCTCCAGGGATCACAGCACAGAGCAAGTCGCCCACTGCAGTGTCACTGCCTCTTCATCCCTGGTTAGGAAGGACCACGCCAGAGGGGACTGCCTGTGACTGCCCCGGTGCTGGGGTTATTCACCTTGCTGACCTTTATCCGAGCCTATGCCAGCATGTAATCCTCCACCAGCAGGGAATAAATCCTGCCTCGAGTGCATGCTCAACCACAGCTTCCTGCTGCTGCTGCTGCTGCTCTTGACTTTATGGCTAGCATCAAGAGGTTTGGGGCCACAGTCCCATTTATCTGCTTCCCAAGCTTGGGGTGGAATAAGGTAGGCGAAAAAATTGCAAAAGTCGAATCAGTACAGTCCTACAAAACCAATGTATTTAAAGCATAAAGTGCTGGATCTGCAAGCCTACCCATGTCAGTAGGGTTCCCGGTTTCCATCACAGCATGACCCAGGAGGCCAGCTCTGCCACTGATTCTGAGCCGCCTGCGTCTGACGGCACTGACCAGTCTGATTACCTGTGGCAGGGCTAGACTCTAGGTGGTCTGGTACTTACCCCTATTTATACACCACGCTGCCTTTTCCAGCCATTAAACTGATTTTGTATGTGCAAGCCTGTTTCAGCAATTAGAGCAAAAAATCTTTATAGCTCTTTTGGTTTGAATTGGGCTGGTTTCAAACCCAGGTACTAAAATGGATAAAATTATCTTGAAAAGCAAAGGAATTACACTGTACTCTGAGCTCCTCTGCATCATGTTATGAAAGACACAAAGATAATATTTGTATAAATTAAAGCTATTGGAGACGTATGGTATTTCAGTTTCTGCTTCATTAAGTTGTCCTCCAGCGCTGAACATCCCTAGATCTATTCTGCAGCACTTTTCTATTTTAAATTTAATCTACCCTGCTGCAAAATGAAAGCTTAAAAGGATATTGCCTCTTTAAATTAAATGTGGAAAAAAATAACAATGGTGAAATTCTTGCTGAAGTGAATGCAAGTTCTAGAATTCGTAATATTTTCATATGTCCGTTAGCCTCCCTGCTAGTTCAGCAGTATGTTTCTTCACTGCTTTACTATCACCACAATTACATTTTTTTTCATTGATTGTAAGACCAGAAGAAACCACTGTGACCATCTAATCTGATTTCACATGTATAATAAACCATAGGACATGTCTGGATTAATTCCTAATTTGATTAAAATGGCTCTTGGAAAAATATCCGATCTTTTCGTGCAGTTTCCAAGCAATGGAGTATACCTTTGCAGACCCTCATGAGTTGTTCCAGCCACCAATTATTTTAGCTTATCATTATTAAAAAGTGCCCTCTGTTTTAAGTCTGGAATTTCATCTTCCTCTGATTTGTAGGTATTGGATCCTTCCTCTGTGGGATTTTTTTATTTTGTGTGGACTTGATGGCAGTCAAATCACCACTGAAGCGTCTAACCAGTGGTGAAAATAGCAGGACACTGACATTTTCACTGTAATCCTCATGACTTTTCTATGAGCCCTATCACCAGCTAAACAACCATGCCACCCATGATAGCTAGCAAGAAATAAAGCAATGATTTAAGTCATGTTCTCGTGGGGATCATCCAGTTGGCATCTGCCTCCCTGTCACACACAGAACATTCTCACAAGGGTGGGCATCCAAAGCTCTCCTTTCAGAGGCCCCAGTCCTCGCTGCCTGCCTAGGGGGGCAAGAGACAGGGACTGGGTTTGCTGCTGCACCCAAAGGTGCACGCACCCATACGCAGAGGTGCCTGGCACCGTTACTTTCCCACTCTGCTCTATCAAAACTGTTCTGCTTCGTACAGAGCAACTCAGGCCAGAGGGAAGGAAAGAGATTGCAAACATGCATGTATAGGCGAATGGGTAGGACATTGCTTATGCACTCAGTACATAAATCCTGCTGCCTTGTCAGGTAGATCTGATGGGAATGCTCTGAGAACACCTCAGCGAATTGAGCTTTAAGCCAGGACAGGCAAGATAATAGCCTATTTTCATGTATGTGAATTAGACCTAAGCTTGAGATAGGCAGCAAGCTGCTTCTGGCCGTCCCAGGAGCAGAACTTCAAGGGCCTGAAGGACTTTACTGCTAATATTGCAGGTGCCTCCAGCCTGTAAGCTTGAGGAACAGTCTGGTAGGGATTTTGAGGAGCTAAACAGAAGGCTTAATGTTCCTAGTTCCCATAACAGGTGTTCAACTTCTTGTGTGTTTCTGGGTCATCAGGTCCTTGAAGGACATGGGGGTAGGGTGTATTGCAAAACATCTTGAAGTTATTGGCCTCCTGATGGAATAGAGTTGCTTTGGAGATGGGTAAGTTCCTAGAAATAGAATTAGCAGAATGTGGGTGGAACAGACACCCAGAGAGGTGGTGGTATCTCTGCCCCTGGAGGTTTTCAAGGCTTGCTGGGGCAAAGCCATGGCTGACCTGATCTAGTGTTGGCAACAGTCCTGCTTTGAGTGGGAGGCTGGATGAGAGACCTCCAGAGCTCCTCTCTAGCCAACATTTCTATCGTGGGAGCATGGAGGGACGTAGTCAGGGAGGGTTTTCTATAGTCATCTTGGAGTCATCAGGAGGTTCCCTAATGGGAAGCAGCTCCTCCCGCACTCTGTCTACCAGAGCGGGCTCTCGTGGGCGTTCTCAGTGAGAGCACCCTGGGAAAAGGCAAGCGCAGTCTGGGGAGGGGGAAATAAACTGTGTCACTGAGAACAGCAATTAAAGAAGCCATCTGAGATTTCAAGCAAAAAGCATGACCCTGTAGGGTATATTAGTTAATTAAAACAGAAGCCTCATCTCCAGGCCTTTTTCATTCACAGAAAGCTTCTGTTTCCTGCTAAAGGCATATTGAACTGGCGACAGTAGCTCAAGACAACTGTGGTTGCTTTTGGAATGAAGTAGTTAGTTCAGAAGAGGAACAAACACACCCCTTCCCTGGAGTCTCAAGTTCTTGGCTGAGGAGGCTTCCAGCCCTGCTGTACTGCATGTTCAGGGTGGAGCAAAGCGATTCAAGCAAAGGCACATACTGATTACAGCTTAATTGCTGCTGCAGTGTATCTCTTTCCCGTGTGCAGCTATGGCCTGGCAGAAGGCACCTAAGCCCCCTTGGAGGCTAGGGTGAACCTCTAGCCCCAACAAAGTCCACTGGCCAAATTCCCATGGACTCTGTTCTCCCTGGAACGTGGACGTGTTTATGTCCAACAGGGGCTCCACTCTGTTCCTTCCGCATCCGCTTTGGATCACGGGTGTGGGTTCGCTCCCCACATCCATTTGCTGGATCAGCTCAGGCCCGCCTGTGAGTGGGGCTGTTCTCTCTCCACGAACGATTGTAAAAAGAAGCATGTGTTGGGGGGAATTTAGTAGGCTTTGGGTACACTGCTGCTAGAGCCGATGGGTGACAAAGCAAAAGGCTAGAAAAAGGCTTTACATTCAAAGGTTTAGGATTTTTTTTTAATTCGGAGGGGGGGGGTCCCCCCATTTAATGAAAAAGGCTTTTCCTTGCCATAACCAAGAAAGGAGGCTGCGGCACTTGGCAAACATACTTCTATTAAGTGCATTTGCTGGAACTGTTTATACTTTGCTCTTGACAGCTATCTTGAATATACTGAGCATTGCACTTGCATAATTCTGACACGGGAGCAAAGTCCTTATGGGGGAGGTGACAGCGTCTTTCCTTGGGATTTTTTTTTTGCTTTTTAATACCTGTCACTTGTGTAATCAGAGGCAATAACTCGTTTTGGAAAATATTTTCCAGCTCTCCAGGGATTTTCTCTCTCCCCTGGTTGATTTTAGCAGCAGCAGGAGAACAACTTTGCAGAGAGTGGAGGGGGGAACTCCATAAGAGCAGGGAAATCACCGCTACCTTCCATGCAGGCTGGCAGATGTTTAACGAGGGGTTCTCTGCCTTCCTCCAGAACTCCCCTTCTGCAGCACGTTGCCTGGAAACCCTCTGCTTCTTCCTCTTTCACATTTAATTATGGCAAATTGCTGAAAACTTTATCTAAACTCCTATCAGACAGACAAATCACTGTTTGATTAGGACAGATAAATGGACCTAAGTGATTCCAAAGGTTGATCTCTGCTTGCTTAGGGTTTTTGAAGGGTTTTTTTCCTTACTGTTGGGATTCAACCCAGCATATCCCAAGCCGAGTAACAGGCATCTGAGCTAATTCAGGAAGGGGCCTGCTCTCTGATTTTGTATATGACTAGAAGACAAGAAAGGAGACAGACAGAGATTAGCGTAGAAGACTGGTTAAATGAATAGGAATGGGTACTCTCACGTCTAGGCAAATGGAAGGAAGATAAACAGATGGTGGTTGTTCTCTAGCCCTGTGAAATGATACTGGTGGTGGGGTTCTCCTTGCAGATGGGTGTCCCTGTTACAGCTTGACTTGCCTTCTGGAAGCCTCCATAGAAAGGCAGTGAAATGCAACCCATACGGGAAAGGATTTACTCTTTGCCCCCAGCCTCTGTCTTTGCAGGCTGGAGGTAGGGATGACGCATGGCGTGGGGAGAGAGCCAGAGGGCAATAAGCCGTCATCTTGGTGCCATGCTAATTCTGTGGTTAAATAAGAGGGTGTCGCACGGCAGTGGTGTCAGTGCTGGCACAGCTCCCTGACTCCAAGTTTGCATCCACACAGGTGTGGCTTTGCAGCACTCGGGTTCCCAGAGCAGAACCTGCAGCCCTGAGACGTGTGGGTACCTCCTGGTGCAAAGATCCTCCCCACCGAGACGGGAATGCCTATGACAGGAAAGAACAAAATGAGAGGTGTATCTGAAAACCTCCCTTCCTACCTAATCACACAAGGGAGTCAGACGAGAAGATGAAAGCAGAAAGGGGGCTGTGCCCCTGAGTTTGATTCTGGTTCTCTTTTATGAACGAGTTTTATCAAAGCCCATGAGGCGCAAACTCTGAGCATCATTTGCAGGCTGCCTCCCAAGGAGGGAGCCAGAGGTCTCCAGGACCATCCTCAGGTTAGAGAACGGGCTTCATCGTGAAGCTGTGGGGAATAATTCACTCTGTCATGACTGGACTCTCCAATATACAGACCCAGGACAAAGCAGAAAGACTAAGTCCCTCCGATGGCTTCTAGCAAGAATAGTGTCCCCCAGGTCAAGAATGCAGGCAAACCTGACCCGAGGGCTACCAGCCCTCAGGGCTTGCTTTTATTATTATTTTTTTCCTCTGACAAATGCCTGGCTGCTGATTCTGCCACTACCCATCTTTCATTGCCTTTGCAAAGAGCAGCAAGCTACAGAGGCACCAAAGAGTTAACCCAGGCTGGAGACAAGGCACCAAGCCCACACACCAGAGCCAGGCTTTTCTCCCCTGCTCTCGAGAATCCCTGCTCCCACATAGTTTTGCACACTCGCAGCTATCACAGTTAACAGGTTGTTCGTCTTTCAGTAGATCGGAGAGAGTCTGTGTAAACCTCCACGCAACTGACTTTAATTACCTGCCAAACCTGCACCAGGGCAGAAGCCCACATTTTGTATGTGACATTACCAGTAGAGCAAGTACTGGAATGCAGGGGCTAGAATAATTTGACAGCTAACATAAAGCACTGTGATTTATATTTTGGTTATATTGAGATTTTTTCCCCCCTCTTTGAGAAATCATATAAATATTTACTTGGATCCTAGGACCTTGCTTAACCCTCACAGTGCCACGTTTTATGTTCTTCCTTTTTCCTTTTTTTCTGGTATTTTTGTTTTTCAGCAGCTACTCCAGAAATGCCTTTCATTTTAAAACACAGAAGACTTAATCCAAAAATAACTTCACCTTTAAGCTGTTTCATCTGTAAACAATGTGATCCAGTAATCTTGATATATCTACTGCAGTGTTCAACTGAAAACAGATTATGGAGAAGAGTTTCTTTAAAAAGATACAAGACATATATGATAGAAACATTGATTTTAAATTCTGGAGCAGAGACCAGCTGAAACCTCTGCTATGTTTTAAATTTTATCCAAGCTATTTCATTAATTATTTAGATGAGTAACATGACTATAAAATGTGTATTTCAAATTAAAACTCACCTGCTGTTTAAATTTACCAGGAAAGGGTTCTTTTGTTTTCTGTCACCTCATGGTTTAGGTTGCATGCAGTAGGACAGAAATAACTACATGAGAGATACCTGATAACAATGCAGATCAGAAAGCCATAGACATTTTGATATTGTCATTGTTATTGTCATGATGCCTGTCTGTCTGACTTATACAAGAGTCACTCATGACGTAATCCGAGAGGCTCACAGGTATTTGCTTAATACCCTGCTTTCTGGGGTACCTGCTTTGAGATAAGTGAGGACCTGGAAATACCTTTCCAAAACCATTTTCTAACAGCATCCTTGCTATCCCTTTTATCTGTCTGTGGAGTGGGTTAAGCTGTTGCTCCGCAAAACCAGTGCTGGACCTAACGAATATGTGCTCTTCCAATCCTTGAGATCAGCACGTGCTCTCACAGACCAGTGTAGCGTGGCCACTGCAATACCCAAATAAAATGTGTGATCCACGGGTCAAGGCTGACATAAAAATAAGGATGGTCTGTGTCAAAGGGAGTTTAGCAGTCCTCTCTCTCTGGTGTCCTGAATGCACTCTGTGTTTGTCCGCTCCGGCAGCCGCACGGGATGGCTCAGAGCTAGAGCTGATGGTAGCATTGCAATAGCACTAACATGGCGTGTGGAGCTGGGTGGTGTTGGACGATAAGCAAGATGGGGGCCAGACTGAGGATAAATGTCAAAGCTTTCCTTTAGGAGCACATGAGCAGAGATTTCAGACTCAAAACTCTTTTGCTTATAATTGTTGGCTGCCAGAAATGGGGGGGGAAATGCAAATCCAGAAAGCTGCTAGTATTAGCTCAGAGACCTGTTTGTAATTATATGTTCCCTTGCTCATATTTGTAGAGGCTTTAGGTAATAACTGCACCATAGCATAAAAGCAAGGAAGAAGCAGCTAGCAGAAGTCCAAGGTGCAGGTTTATTGCCCTCTGTAATTTCTTTTTTGAACAGGCCCCCTGAACCAGCAGGAAAGTTTCTGCTCCATTCCATAATAAATAAGACAGTACCCCTAAAAACACAGGATTACAGGGGCTTGTGCTGCCTTCCCCCCCTCACCATCCCCTTGCGATCAGTGATCTTGCCCTGTGCTTCCAGCTGCGGTGATGGGGGGAGAGGCAGCACGGCCCAGAGGGACTTGTCAGCCTGAGCCCTGCCATCAGTCTGCAGCTCACCTTGGCCAGGTCACTGCATCTCTCGGTGCCTCGGTTCCCCAGCTGTAAAAGGTCAGTGGCCTCCTTTAATAAACTGCCTGAAGTTCTACTGAAGAAGGAGTAAGTGTTGTTTGTTTTTATGAATGCAGATTTCAGGTGCTTGGCACTGCTTTCTTGCCACGCTTATTTCAGAAAAAAATCATTCTGAACACAACGCCCTTGTCACTGAGCGTTTAATATCTTTTACAAAGCCAGGAGCAGCTTTCTGGAAACAAATGAAGCCTCGTTAGTGGGAAGTCCAGGCTAGAGCAGAATCAGATCTCTGTGTTTTATCGGCGGGAGGTTGCAGGCTTCGATAGTCAAATACAGGCACAAACTGCATTTATCTGCAACACATCTGCATTATTGCAATACTGAATTCAAACATCAGAGTTTAGCAACAATCCCACCTCTATATTTGTGCGGACATGTCTTCATGTGTGTTAGAGCTGCACAGTGACATTGTCGGTGCAGGAGTTCTTGCTGGCATAAGCCTTCGCCCACTGCCTCCAAAAAATGAGGAAGAAGGCAGGAGAAATAAGTTTGAGATGTTTACTTTAACGAAAGCACTAAACTTGGTAAAAGGACACAGCTTTCCTACCTTGCTCTCTGCCCCTCATGCCTCAGGATATCATAAATTTTTGATACCAATAAAACAGAATTTTTGATAAGCTGCTATTTTGCATTAAAGCAACTTTACATGCAAAGATTGCATAATAGGAAGCAAAATTGAATTTTGCCTCAGAACAAGTTCTTATTATTAATTTAAGTGGTTTTTTTATATATTTTAGCAGCAGCTTTTCATTCTATATATTTAATTTCTTTCAAGTGAGAACACTTAGCATTGGTTTCCTTATCTAAACAAATCTTTTAAGAGAACACATGTATAAAGTGGAAATGCAATGTTTTGAATCTGTGCCCGAAGACAAACAGCGAAACTTTAAAAGGGGAAATAAAACATAGCAGAGGACAACTATCTCTAAAACCTAATAGCAGTCTCTGTGGGACAGGAAAATGTGTCGCTTTCTTTAAGTGGAATGGGTTTTTTTCCCTCTTTACTGCAGTGTTTGTTCTAACGGTGTTTTGACAGACCTGTAAATACAAGAAGCCCCCGTTTGAGTAATTCTGTTTAAGGCAAAGGACTTGCAGTACCTTAGGTCTCAAGTACACCACGACCGTTTGCTAGCACCTCCGCACAACACGATGCGCAGGACCAGCTCACCAATATAAATTGTCTCTTCCCTGTCCTGGATGCAATAGCAAGAAAACATTTCGCAGCACCTCATGTTGTGTTCAGAGCTCTCTACAGAAAATCACCGTTTAAAAATCAAGAAAAGGCATCACTTAAAAGCTTTTTTTCCCCCTCCCTCTTGTCCTTCTTCTCCTTCTTGCACAAAACAAAAGTCCAGTGTGGGATCCTATCAGACCGCTGCGTGCTACATTACTGAACACGCTTCGCAGAATTATGCAATAGGCTGTTTAGAGCTTGTGTGTGCGTGTGTGCGCGTGTAACTTCAGATTTACTATAACCTTAGTGGAGTGAAACCTAATGATTTAAGGGGGAAAAAAAAAAACCCAACATAACTGAAACTTGTCCAAATAAGGAGCAAAATAGCTTTTTTTCCCCTCGGTGGTGGGGAAGTCCTCTTTCAAACCCGTAAGGAGGGAGTCAAAACTCCGAATTTGAAAAAGACACCAGAGCAGAGGCAGAGCGCCGGGAGCCGCGGCGGCGGCCGAGGAGGACGCTGGCCGGCGGCGGGCGCGGAGCCGGACCGGCAGCTCC
>Ga0065711_1036349_pt1 | contig 21097 bp, 10 predicted proteins | sample Hoacrofraction12_FD_59098 | JGI IMG/M metagenome (GOLD analysis project Ga0065711, IMG submission 59098) | Hoatzin crop microbial communities from Cojedes, Venezuela - Epithelial fraction 12 v2 (version 2) | ecosystem: Host-associated > Birds > Digestive system > Esophagus > Crop | place...
GAACAGGCTGCCCAGGGAGGTTGTGGAGTCTCCTTCTCTGGAGATATTCAAGACCCGCCTGGACAAGATCCTGTGCAGCCTACTGTAGGTGACCCTGCTTCGTCAGGGGGGTTGGACTAGATGACCCACAGAGGTCCCTTCCAACCCCTACTATTCTGTGATTCTGTGATTCTGTGATTCTGTGATTCTGTGATCTACTCCTAGTCCCACACCTGGTCAACGGTTTATGTCTAAAGGGTTAAGTGTGTAGCCACTTACCAGATTCAACTTGCCTGTCAGAGCCCCTCCAAGGACTTTCACTGAAACAGCTTCCAAAAGTTGAAACAATAGGTAATTTATTCAAGTGACAGGTATCACAGATTCGGGATTGCTGTTGATAAATGCACTGTCTACAAAAGTTCAGCTCTAAGTAATGGTTTAGCACTTTAGTTAACAATGCGTTCCCAGGGATACATCTGACAAAGTCAGAGGTGTGACTCTTACCAAAAAGGCATCACTTCTTGGGGTGGGAAAAGAGGTTCAGGCCAGTCGACCCATCCATCAGGTAAGGTTCTCACTTGGCTCCTCCTCCCAAAGAGAGTTTTCAAGTGCCAATTTTTATGTGTTTGGAAAATCTTTTGGCGAGGTGGGACTAAGTCAATTATTGTGTATTGACTGTCTCTTGGCATGGAATGCCATGTCATCAGAAAGGGGACCATCTGTTCTTTACCCAAAACAATCTCTGGCTGTGCAGCCTCTGCGGTGCGCCACAGATCACTGGGTTTACAGTGATGGGCTATCCTCCCTTACTTCTGTCTGATAAGATAAGCACCAGTTACTTACTCCTTTTGTTAACTCTTCTGCTCTTGATGCCTCAGTCCCAGCATGTCTTTTGTCTTGCATTTGACAAGTCCAGCAAGGCCATCGATTACACCCGTGCTGGGTGCTAAAAAGGACTGTAGTGGTTTAGCCCCAGCTGGCAACAAAGAAACACGTGGCTGCTTTATCAGCCCTCTCCTGCTGGGGTGGGGAGTAGAATAGGAAGAAAAAGGCAAAACTCGTGGATTCGGATAAGGAGAGTTTAACGGAATAGCAACAGATTGGCGTAACAGATTTCAAAATGAAGCTTACTGGATCACAACTGGCATTGGTATTTTACAGTCTTCAAACTCTATCCTTTCTGCAGTATTCTAAATACACTTTTTAAAAGCCTCAGAGAAAATGGTGTATTCCTTTTCTGCTGCGTAAAGTAGTACTTTTCTTTAAATTGAAGGAGAACAATTTTAATAAACATGGTGTTGATGAGTACACTAATTTTAAAGTCATCACTTTTCCCCAGTTGAAATATTTTCACATTAATATTGGTTCCTTTCTTCTGGGTAGAGTGATTTCAATCCTTGAAAATAATTTCGTCTGAAGGATAATGCTATTTTTTTGGTTTTTTTCACAGACCTTTTGCTTAGCCTTCTATCTGTAAAGGACAAGGTAGCTTTCTCAGAATCACAGAATCACTGGAGATCATCTAGTTTAACACATCTACTCAGACCAAGATCAACTCCAGCAAGTGGTTCAGCACCACATCCACTCATCTTCTGAATATTTCCAAGGATAAGGACTTCACAACCTTCCTGAGTAACTCTTTCCAATATTTCACCATCACCAGAGTAAAAAGTTTTTCCTATATTTAAATAGAATTTGTGTCCATTTTATCTTGTCCTGTCACTGGATACCAATTCTTTAGTACATCTTCTCTCTTCCCTCTGCCTTAGTCTCCCTCATCTGGTATTTATACACAATGGTAAGTTCCCCCTGAACCTCCATCCCGTTACCATCTATCTGCCTCTTTCCCCTCCTTATGCTTTATTGACCAAAAATTTCCAGTTGTGAAAAAAATAGCTTAACAAACAGGATGAATTGTTGTCTGCCAGCAAGAGTTGTCTCCCACTCTTTGTTACTACAGTAAGAGTCCATTCTCAAACAAGTTAATAAAACTTAAGAAGCTCTCTCACTTATTGGTCTTTTAACCAGGTAGAAATTTACTGTAGATTAGTCCATTTAGAAAGACAATCTGTTCCATTTTGGCAACTACTTCTGTGACTCTTAAGTCAGCTGAGGTTCACCTGGACACTTGTCTTTCATTTTCTTTCAAATCTGGAACTTCTCTTTTGTGTGCTGTTACCAGACAGTTTTAATAAGGCTTGTTTGAAATATTTAAGATTAAGATTTCAGACTGACTGAAAATCGATGGGAGGGTAACAGTAAAAAACTGAAGGTTTTGGTCTGAAGCTAGAGAGAAATAAGTTCATAGTACATTTCTTGGCTTTTGACTTGATGAGAAGATACAGGATAGGTTTGTTTACTGGGACAATATTGGAGGACTACGCCAAACAAAGCGTGCCAAAGTAGCACACCTTCTTTTTTTTCTGCCTAATAAGTACATGATTTTACCTACTGCAGTTCCCTAAATTTTGTCCATATGTTGTTTGGGAAAATGATAGTTGAAATGGGACCAAAGCATGCCAAAGAGTGCCATCATTCAACAGCATGAAGAGTGGTATCCCAGATCCCGAACATATTGCCCGGAATTGTTTATTGTAGATCTTGCCTTTCTAACCTGAAGAGGCTCAGATCTCTCACTCTTGGAAGTAACCAAGTATTTTTTTAGAGTGGCTGTGCTTTGAACCATGGTTTTATTGTCACTGTTATTAGATTTTTATGGAATGAAACACTACAATGGAAATTGAAAATAGGTTATTTGTTAGTACACTTCCATCAATACACATACACATGTATAAGTGGCAATTACAAACATAAATGTGGTATGTTATTCATTATCTCAGTGACACTATGCTTCAAGGTCAGGAAAGGCTCCAGAGAAAGGTCTCTGAAATGTCTTGTAGTTCTACTGCAACACACCACAGCATCACCTGCAACTGGTCTGGAGGTAGGTAGTATTTTTGCTAGTAGAAACACAGAGAACTCCACAAAGCAGCATGTATTTTCATGATGAGCATGGGTCATATTCAGCATGATAAGATATAAGAGGTTGTGGAGGTACCGTGTGTTCATCTGGCTGCCATATTAGTTGTCCTTTTCAAAGATGAGGGGTCGTTCATCACCGAGGAGCAAACGTAACCATATTACTTTTTGGAAACAATCCTGGAAGATAACTGTCCTTAGAACCATTAGCAGGCTTTGTCTAACAAAGAGATAGTTAAGGTGACTGAAATCAATCAAACAAGCAAAACCCTACAAAAAATAAAACCCAAGAGTGAAGTTATTAAGTGTTGTGAGTTATCAAAGTGGCACAGTCTCATTCATTGTGGGTTTTTCTTTTTTAGGTCAGGCATGCACCAGGTGACTAAATCATTTACTGTTTATTTAATTTTATTTGGGGAGGGTAGAAGTAAGTTCCTTTGAAGTAGTGTAGACATGCCCTAGGCAGCTACATCACACTAGACATTGAGATTGTTTCATATCAATCTCTTTTTCCTGTCCCAAAAGGTGTCCTAAAAGCATTTATGGTCCTGTGGATGCATGATCTTTCAAAGAAAACAAATAAATAAACAAATAAACTAAACCAAACCAAACCCCTTTGTGTTAAGTTATATCTATTTCAGAGGAAATACTTTTTAGCTTCAGAACAATACTGGTCATCTCGTAGCTTTAGATTTTCTGCTGCATAAAATTGCATGAGAAACACATGGAAGTTCCATTCTCCTTTTCACCCTCAGTAGTCTGTTGCTTAGATTTCTTTTTCCAGTCTATGTTTGAAATACTCTTGGAAACTGGTGAGTCTATGCACAAGTGGAATTAGATTGCTTTTACGCTAGAGGTTCCTAATTGTGCAGCCTGAGTCAGATTCCTGTCTTTGGTTTAGTTACATCAGTGTAAAAGGGTAAAAAAAACATTGTCCTGATTAGTATAGCCACGCTTAAATGACTGCATAATATGCATGTAAAAAAGAGCTCAGTGCACTGTGCAGAAATAGATTAGACTGATTTGCAAATTGTGTTATATCCACTGTCGTATTTCAGTAATATCAGCCAGTGATGGATGATAACATTTGAATTTTTTTACCACTATTTCTGGTATTTTGTATTATATTCAGTTCAGGTTTCATAATCCTCTCAAATTTTGGGGACATGTTACCACGATGATGTTTGAGTAATAGTCATTAGGCCAGAAGTCATATTTCTCTCTAATTACTGCTCCTCAGCTTAACTGCCCTCCCAGGATGTTCAAGACTTGTCCCTTGAGGTATTTTACCTCTTAGTGGGGACCACGGCATCAGGGAGCTGGACCCATTTGTCTTACAGGAGGTCCTCTCTTCGAGAAAATCTGTGGCAATGCCTGATATTATAGGGCACTGCATCAGGAGAGTGGAGAGCACTGCTGGACGACACAGGCAAAGTGACTGCTTCTAGCTCTTGCCACCCTTCTCTGTCCTGCTAGAACAGGGAGGTGGTGTTCCTGGCAGCATTTCAGCTCTTGGAAAGTGGGATGAGGAAACAAGGATAAACTGGAGCCAGGGCAGACGACCAGGTTTACGTTGACCTGTGATGGACCTTGCGATTTTCCGATTCCTTTGCTTGCTCTCACTCTGTTTGTTACTGTAAAGGGAAATGAGACTGTACATAGATCAATATCTGTACTAAAATAAAGAAAAATAGTTGAAAGCATGAACCAGTTATACTACTGATACCTTCTTTTCTTTCTCTATGTAATTGCTCACAAAAACAGCTCCAGGAAAAATGTGAAAAAATATCTCACTCTTACAAGGACCTGGAAACTATCCCAAATTTGTGTGATCTGTCCAACATTTAAAAATGTGGCTTTTTGAGTAGTTGAAAAAATTTAAGCTTTATACGTGAAACCTTTTTTTTTTTTTTTAAAGTGGATGGATAAAGTGTTGAAAGGAATTATTTTATAAAACACAAAATTAAAATGTTACATTTCTACAATGCTTAGATTTTTTTAAAGATACCAAAAAAACAAAAATTTAGCTTTCTGTGGACGTCTCTGATTTTTACATGTAAGTACTGTATAAGAAAGCAAGTGTGAAAGATGCCCTGACCACCCTAGATTTTCATATTTACCAGTCATTCAGACCTGCAAATATTATAGTCAATGCCCCTACCACTTATTGCATTCTAAGGGAAGCTCAACTTGTTTTAAAATAATCATGAGAGGTAAAGATTACATTAATTTTTCTCGTCTCAAGGGAAGAATGAAATGATGATTAACTCAAATGATTCATATGACAATTCAAATGATGAAGCTGAGTATTAAAAAGTTCTAATTTTGCCACAACACCTGGAATGCTATTTCAGATTGATTCTACCTTGTGTCTTCTTCCACTACTTAAAAAAGTATTTTGTTACCATACAATTGCATTCTCATCCAAATACGATGTTACAAGGAATAAAAGTCAGGAGACTTTAGTAAAGAACCAAATTCTTATTCTCCAGGTATATTTGCATCAAGATGAATATGATTACTGTCAAGTAAGTATTTATAAAATGCAGTGAATAGTTCCTATAAGTGGAGCTACAGTTGCCAAAATAGAGTTTCAGTTCAGTACTTCTTGCACAGCCTTATCTTCTCTTCCATTTAAGAAAATTACAGTTAGAGATATATTAATTTTGCTATTGATAACATGAGATTACAGTACAGCAGCGATAATGTTACTTTTATCTCTGAGTTCTCCCATTATATATAAACATGAGTTCCCTATGATGTGCCCTTTCAATGCAGAGGCAAGCAAGGGTGACTGATCTTCCTTTCAATGGACATTTCAAAGTTTACATTTTCATACAGAAGAAAAAAACCATGTCATTTAATTTTAAGCTCCAGCTGCAGTATTCTTCCCCTTTGACTCTGAACACTTTCTGTTCATTCGAGTCAACCGTCATTCAGTTTTTCCCTTGAGACAAGAAAACTCAGTACAATCTCTACCTTTCATGTGAGCATTTTAAAACAAGTTGCATTTACCCCGCAATGTAATAAGTGATAATGGCATTGACAGTGGTTTTGGAGCTCTGAATTACTCTGGTAAATATGAAAATCTGGAGTAATCAGGGCATTTTTCATATTTATTTTCTCAGACAGTGCCTACACATAGAAATCACAGAAGTCCACAGAAAGTTTTGTTTAGTATCTTTAAAAAAATCTGAGCGTTGTAGAAAAGTATGGTCTTAGTCCAGAAATACCAGTGGTGCAAAGTATCGTTGGAGGCCAATAATTAGTTGTACCTCAGGGACCAATACTGGGTCCAGTCCTGTTCAAAATCTTCATTAATGATCTAGATGATGTGTAGATCTGACAGAGTGTATCCTCAGCAAGTTTGCAGATAACATCACACTAGGAGGAGTGGTTGACACACCAAGAGGGTCATACTGCCATCCAGAGAGACCTTGACAGGTTGGAGAAATGGGCTGACATTAAATTCAACAAGAAGAAGCACAAAGTCCTGGGGAAGAACAATCCCATGAACCAATATATGCTGGAGGCCACATAGCTGGAAAGCAGATATGTGGAGAAGGACCAGGGAGTCCTGGTGGACACCGAGTTGAACACGAAGCGGTAGTGTGCCCTTGCAGCAAAGACGACTAATGGTATGCTAGGCTGCCTTACACAAAGTACTGCCAGCAGATCAAAGAAGGTGATTCTTCCTGTGTATTCAGCACTGGTCAGGCCACACTTGAACTGTTCTGGTCTGCTTATATAAGAGAGGCATGGAACTAGTGCAAAGAGTCCAGTGAAGGGCTACAAATATGGTGGAGGGAGTGGAATAACTCTTCTGTGAGGAAAGGCTATGAGAGCTGGGACTGTTCAGCCTAGAGTGTTGCCCAGTGACCAGAAACGCTGGACACAAACTGAAACATAGAGAACGTTACCTCTGAACATCAAGAAACACTTTTTTACTGTGAGGGTGATTGAGTACTGGTGCAGGTTGTCTAGATAGGCTGTGGTATCTTCCTCCCTGGAGATATTAAAAAATGGTCTGGACATGGTCCCAGGCAGCCGACTCTAGATGGCTCTGCCTGTGAAGGGATTTGGACCAGATGACCTCCAGAGGTCCCTTCCAACCTCAACCATTCTGTGATTCTGTGAAATTTCAGTAATTTGTATACTCAACATTACTATGTGCTTTCTTCAACTTCTACATTAATTTGTAAATAGTATTATCTGTGGTTTTACTGAAATTCACTTTTCTTTTGGAGGATCTACTCATTATTTAGGCTTTGTGTTTTTTTCAAATAGATGTGACAGTATAACATGAATACTTATGCGGATACTGCCTCTAGAGTTTTTAAGCTACAGACCCAAATGTAAAGGTATACAACTTGGCTCAAGGATTCTCAGAAAAGCAGACAATCTTTGCCATACCTTCCAACATAGTGGAAGATGCACAGATAATGGGAGTGGAAGAGTTGGGAACTTGAAATATTCATTCCTGCTGCTTCTGGATGAAATGAGATAGGATGCAACAGGAACTGATGGGAACATGGGCTGTTGCTGTTCAGAGAAGTCATCACCCAACAGTAACTACCATATTCTCTTCTCTAATGCCAGTAATCGTAGCTGCCAACTTGGCCTCCCCAGTCTTTAGTACAAAGTAAATGGCAGAACCTTTTTCCTGATCTGAAGACAACTTAAAGACTGAACAAACTGATATCCCTCAGACTCCCCCTAAAGTTTGAATTAAGATGCAGAAAAAAGTGTTGGTGAACATGTCACAGGAGACTGTTGTAATTTGAATTTATGGAGTTCAGAGCATTTGGATTTACAACCTCAATGGTGTTTTAGATTTGGATTTAAAAGCTGCATACATGCCAGAGTGGGAAAAACTGCAGAGTAATCTCTTTTAATATATTTCACGGGAAAAACGAAAAGTGTTAGCTGAAGTTCTTATCATTTAGGCAATAAAGCAAATCAGTGACATAATATGTATACAGAGGAGATTAGGCTGTTACTTGAAGAACTGTTGTAATTACTAGTCCTTTTGTGCTCTGTCCTTTACTCCTGTATAAGCACAGCTATTGCCTCCTGCAAGAAAAAGAGATTAGCAGATGACTGTCCTTGTGAGTCTGTTTCATCTGAAATATAAAATGTTCCCAGGCCTAATATTTTCAATACCTATGTAACTCCCTTCCCATCATTTTGAATGGAAATTTCTCTTGTCATCTCCTGTCCATCCATCCATCGTCCCTGTCGCTGTCCCCTTCCCCTGTCCTCCCCCGCCTTATTATCGTTTCATGCTTCCTCATTTTGGCTGCTTGTAGTATAGTACAGTATAAAGAATTCACTCTGATTTTCATTTCATTCAAGCATTGGAATAGGCTGCCTGGGGAAGTGGTGGAGTCACCATCCCTGGAGGTGTTTAAAAAACATGTAGATGTGGCACTTCAGGATATGGTTTAGTAGGCACGGCAGTTTGGGTTAATGGCTGGAATTGATGATCTTAGAGGTCTTTTCCAACCTATGATTCTATGATTTCAGTTGCAGTGTAATTGCTGAGAGATAAATACATCTGCTTGAAGTCATGGTATTTTACACTTTGTTCTTTTCTTCAAGCTATAAATTGGTAAAGGACTTTCTTTGTCTTAAAGTATGTGATTTGTCTTAAAGATTTTATGACTCTATCCTCCTCAGACACTAACAAAAAACCTAAAATAATCCCAACAATTCATTTTCACATATCTGAGTGTTCATATTCTACCACTTCTTTGCAGCAAGCCAGCAATTAACAAGTCTATGTAACATGATAGTATTTTTCTAATATTATAGGTGTGGACACATAGTTAAAGAAACTCCAGCAAATAGCTGTTGTAAGACGCCACAGTTATTCTCACCCTGTGAGGTTTAGGGTTCAGTACATTTGTATGCTTGCAAACATTAAGGGTTTGCATTACATATTTGTGACATACAAACAAAAATAAATGAGAGCTAGCATGGTTATTACTCAGTGTTCTGGTTTTGACTGCAGCTGGCAACAAAAGCGCCATGTGGCAGCCCCTACCCCCACCGGGGTGCGGAGGAGAATGGAAAAGAAACAGGCAGAAACTGGTGGGTCACGATAAGGGCAGTTTAACAGAACAGCAAACAGAGGGAACAGGAACAACAACGATACAGAAAAAAAGGGTTACACAGAACAAACCTGCAGAACAGAGCCCGCAGAACAGAACCGCTCTCTCGGACTGCAACGCCGTTGTGCCCTTCCGAGCCACGAGAGAGTTCCCGCCCCCCAGCTCCCCTCCACCAGAACCCAGCATGACGGCACATGGTATGTAATATCCTGCTCTGTTTGGCCAGGTGGGGTCAGCCCCCCTGCCTTCCTGGAGTCCTGTGAAAATTAACCCTGTCCTGACCAAACCCAGGACACTCAGTAATGGATACAGAAAATATAGTTATCATGAACATTCTTTTTAGCTGACAGGATATAACAAATCACGAAGTATACAAACAGTGGTAAAAAAGTTTCATTATACCTTTAAATTAATTTTATTTCCTCTTGTCCTGGGTTTGGCCAGGACAGGGTTAATTTTCACCGGACTCCACGAAGGGGCACAGCCAGGGGGTGGGGGCTGACCCCACCTGGCCAAACAGAGCAGGATATTCCATAACATGTGACATCACACTGGGTTCCGGTGGGGGGGGCGGCGCGATGGGGACTCACACGAGGCTCGGGAGCGCGCGACACCGGTCCTGTCTGGGAGAACACCTTTGTGGGGTCGTGCGGTTTGTTCTGTGTATTCCCCTTATCTGTATTGTTGTTGTTGCTGTTTCCCTCTGTTTGCTGTTCTGTTAAACTGCCCTTATCCCGACCCACCAGTTTTCTGCCTGTTTCTTTCCATTCTCCTCCGCACCGTGGCGGGGGGAGGGGCGGCCACGTGGCGCTTTTGTTGCTGGCGGCAGCCGAAACCAAAACACTCTGAAATTGCCTCATAACTTTACTGTACCCTTCCACAAAAAGCTATCAGGTTTTTATGGTTTTTGGTGGAAAACTTTGCCTTTTTTTCTCTTTTTGATAAGGAGGATAAGTTTGCAGTTTTATTCTGTGAGGCCCATATGGAACTCTATGTAAAAAGAATAGCTAGCACAGAGACAAATAATTTATGAGACTGAGGAATACACAGAAATAAAACTACAGGATTTAGTACAATATAACAATTTTCACTACCTCTTGATAAAGGAATCTTATTTATGTCAAAATCCAGAATAATCAATGTTGTACCACAAATGTGCAGATGAAAACTAAATGATCAAATTGTATCTCTCACATAAATATTTTCATTCCTCTTACTTTTACTTATTTTGTAGTGTTATGTCAGGTAAAACCATTAAGAAATTACTGAAATTACATCTTTTAAAGCAGTAATTAAGAATTCCTAGCAGGCAAAGAATTAGTGTGTTCAGTAGACCATCTGACATGAAGTATGTGAGCTACAAGTACTACATTTTGCTTTTTTTCTCTTATGCAGATGCCATTACTCGTCAAAAAGCATAGAAAAGTTGATTCTTTATTTCATTCCACTCTATGTTTCAGAGTATGTGGATTTGTCTTGGAAGTTGCTTATAATGAAATATGTCAAATTTATTGAAATGAATGACAGTTATGCATTTAGAAAGTTTTAAAATTATAGTACTCATCTGCATACAGCCTTCCCTTAACAATGTGACCTTCAGTTGTTTTAAGATTCAATTTTTTTGTAGTAATTTGGCTTTCCTATTTCTCCGTATATTGTGATAATAAAGACATTAAAATGGTGCTTGTACGATGTATTAATAACATTTATTAATAGCTCAGACCTGGAAGTGTATTCCTGAGAGTGGCAAAGGTTATGTCTATGGTGATCAAGGCAATAGTCTGTTGTGGAGCTTACTGAGCAATAACATCCATGCAGTATTCTGCAGATACTCTCAGCACTGTGTCTCTGTTTGATTAGCAAAGGCTAGTCCTTGTTCTGTATGTTGCTTACTCAGCTGAAGAATTTCTATTCTGTGGTGTTTTGTAGAGTGTAGAAATTCCCAAATTTGCTTAACCTGTCAGCCTAAATGAAATTTCAAAGGCAGAGAAAACTCATGTTTAATATGGACAAGACCTGTTTTCAAAAGTGTTGAAAATTTGCAAGTTAAAGCAAATGGTCATGGTCAAGCAAAAATAAAAGCGCGATGATATTTAAGACGTTTAGAATGGGCTTCTTCATGTGTATACTCACATGGCGGTGAACCAGCTAATTTATCTGAAGTCTCAAAGGACTGATTCGGTTTGGAAAGACAGACTACATTGAGATTGAGTGCGATCATGAATTTTCTTGTCACACAGTGTGGTGTTCTGCTTTGTTATTTTCAGTGTTTGTTTTAGTAATGTACTTGTTTTTTCTTTTTTAATTTACTCAGGTCTGATGTTTCTTAGAAAAGACAGACAATTTGTAAAAGACTTAAAAAGATGATGACATATTCTGCATATCATCTGGCATAAAAAATACTAACTAAAGATGAAGGCTCTGATTTATGCAGTTGATCTTTTTATGATTCCTAGAACAGATATTTTGACTGATGTAAGACAAAAAAATGCATATCCCTGCAACTTCTTCGGTGGGATTAAGAACTGATGTGAGCCGAAACCAAGCATACAAGAAAGCAAGTTAACTTGCCTGGATAGGCTAATGAGCTCATTCGCTTTTTGATTACAGATGTATCCATTTGTTTATTTGAATGAGTAAGCATAATATGTTGAATATTTCTAACCTACTCAATATGCCTGAATTTAAGAACAAAGGGAAAACTTTTATTTTTCTTTCAGAAACTGTCCTAAATACTCACAGGTAACACACAATACTATACTTTTGTATTAGTCAAGTCCAAATTGTCTGTTTAGAGACTCTCTGTGGGATCTTGCTTATGAAATTTAATCCAGTCTAGGAGAAGCTGTGAGTTTACTGCTGTAGTGTAGCTATTTCCTATCATATTAGGTCCTACTGACAGGATATTTCTGCTGATAAGCAAATATACTAGCATATTTTAAATGCAACTTTGAAGTTATTGGAAACAAAAGGATGGGAAATAGCTTTCCTAAATTTGGTTTGGTTAAAGTTAAGAAAGTAATAACTTTGATGATTCTAGTATAAGACTTCAAGCTGCAGCAAAGAGTTCTAGAGGATTTTGTGAATGTAGAGGAAAGGATTGTGATTGATTTATGATTATTTACCCAGTTACGGAAAATCCGAACACACGAAAATGTTTTGGACTTCAGTTTCACACAGTCACAATTCTCAAAACGAGTACTTGCCAGATTATCCAAAGAAAAATGTAAACTCAACAATGAACAATTTAGAATCAAAACATAGATGAGGCTGTGGCACTTAACACCTCCTTTGCCTTGGTCTTCATCAACAAAGTCTCTGGTTCTTCTGTGCTTCGAGACGGGGTTTAAGGAGGAGAGAAAGCAGCAGCTGTGATGAGGGTTAGTTCTGAACTCAGCTCTTACTAGTCCATGCCACTTGACAGGCTGCATCTTTGGGTGCTGAATGAGCTTGTCAGTGTCTTTCCAAAGTTCCTGGTTGTCATCTTCAAATGGTCATGGAAATCAAATATCAAGAATGACTGGATAAAGACAAAAGTTGGACTCGTCTTAAAAGTAGTCATAAAGGTCAACTTGAGAAACTATAGCCTTAATGGAAGCCTTGGAAAAAACTCTGAGTGAGTCCTCTAGGAACAGTCAGCATGGATTTTTACCAAGAAAAATCATTCCTGACCCAAATGATTGACTACTGTGATTAAAAAAAATGGATTTGTGGATGAGAGGAGAGCTGTGAATGCAATTTATCTCTACTTCAGCAAGGCTTTGACACTGTCTCAAAAAATGGTCTTATATAGAAGCTGGGACATTTTGACCTGGGTGTTTGGAAAAGTCAATAGGTAGAAAAACAGTCAGATGACTGGGCTTAGAGGATGGTTGTCAATGGGTTGGATGTTGGTAACAAGTACCACGGGAGTCTGTATGGGAACATGTCCTGTTTAACATCTTTATCAATGTCATGGAGGAGACGATGCAGTGCACTCTCATTAAATTTGCATATGACACCAAGTTGGGAGGGACCAACAGATAGGCTGAAGGTCAGTGCTGACATGCTCTGTTGGAGAAATGTGTTGACAGAACCTCCTGAAATTTGTGAAGTACAAACACAAAGTCTGTCCTCTGGAAAGAAAGATCCCCTGGCAGCAATACAGACTGGTGAGTGATGAGCTAGGGAGTAGCATCTCTGGGGACAGAGCTCTGCGGGACCTGGAAGACAACGAGTTGAGTGTGAGTGAGCAAGGTACCTTGACAAAAAAGACAATAAGCAGCATATGGGTCTGTATTAACAGGAATACAGTCAGAAGGTCAAGCGGAGAAATCAGCTGCCTCTACTTATCTACTGTGAGACCACATATACATAATGCTCCTGGTTATATTTAAACACACACAAAATAAAAGAAAGATGTGGATAAGGGGGAGGAAGTTCTATAGAAACCCACTAGGATAGCTGGAGCTGGACTGTTTACCCTGTGAGGAGAGACTGACGGACCAGGGCTTGTTCATTCTGGAGAAGAGATGGCTCTAGAGGAACTAACAGCAGCCCTCCGTGTCTAAGGGCAGGTAAAAAATGAGATGGAGCTAGGTTCTTCCCAGCATTGTGTGGCAGAAGAAAGAGCCAAAGGAGGAAATTTGAAACAAAAGTGATTCAGATAGCACATGAACTTTTTCAACATGAGAACAGTCAGGTAGTGGAGCTGATTGCCCAGAGAGGTTGTGCCACTTCCTTCCTTGGAGATTTTGAAGACTCAACTGGACAAAGTCTTGAGCAGCCCTCTCTGACCTCAGAGCTGACCCTGCTTTGAGCAGGATCTTCCAAGATCCATTCTAGCTTGAATTATCATTTGAATCTGTGATGCAACTATATTAAATTGTGGGTGTCAGGAAAGTCCCATTTACTTCTGGAACTGTTCTTTAATACTGCTTCATGAATGGCAGTCATATAGTATTACATAGCATAAAACCAGAATCATAGAATCACAGGTTGGAAAAGAACTGTAACATCATAAAGTCCAACCATCTGCCCAACACCACCATGCCTACTAAACTGTATCCTGAAGTGCCACATCTACACTTTTTTTAAACACCTCCAGGGATGGTGACTCAACCACCTCCCTGGGCAGCCTATTCCAATGTCTGACCACTCTTTCAGTAAAGAAATTTTTCCTAATATCCAATCTAAACCTCCCCTGGCACAACGTGAGGCCATTGCCTCTTCTCCTATCGCTAGTTACTTGGCAGAAGAGACTAACACCTGCCTGACTACAACCTCCTTTCAGGTAGTTGTAGAGAGCAAGAACGTCCCCTCTCAACCTCCTCTTCTCCAGACTAAACAGCCCCAATTCCTTCAGCTGCTCCTTGTAAGACTTTTTCTCTAGACCCCTCACCAGCCTTGTTGCCCTACTCTGGACATCCCCCAGCAACTCAACATCTTTCTTGTAGTGAGGGGACCGGACTTGGTTTTTCAGTGCACTGCTCTTCTCAAGTTACATCATCAAATGCTTTTTGTTGTTTAGATAATCATCTAATTAAGTATTATCCCACTAATAATGAGATTACACTTGTGAATGTGATTATCTGCATTTCATGGTCTAGATTTTCGTACTTTTTACTGCGAAAGTAGCACAAACCCACAGCAAGAAAATACCTCTAAACAGAAGTAGTGTGTCTCAGGTAAGAGAAAAGGCATAACAATCAGATGACGTTAAGCTGATATGTGGGACAGAATGAGTGATGTACTATATCAGGTCAAACACTTTCAAAAATATATTGAAATTACCTTATAATGTAAAACAGGTACTGCTGTTTTTCAGGAAAGAGAAATCGCTTAGCTTTAGTTTTATTTCTAAACTCAAAAGGTCAGAATTTTGCTCTGGAGCTTTGTATTGTTATTGGTCATCCAATCTCTCTTGAAATACAGAGGTGTTTCTACCGCATAAATATCCCTGAGACATTTACTTTTTAATCTTTCTGCTAAATTTTTTACTACAATGTAAATTTAGTAATTTAATAAATTATTATTTATTAATAGTAATTTTACTATTAACTGCTAATATTTTACAAGCCTAAGTAGAGGAGGAAAACATCTGTGTCTCCTTAGTGTTAGCTAGTGCTATGTGTTAGTGTACAATTAATTAAAGTAAATAAAAATATTGTTATATAATGTATTTATGTTTCCAGGTAAAACTAAGCTTCTGAGATTTTCAGACTTTAAAATTTTGTTGTGTGTCTCAACTTCTTAGTGATCTCAGCTTTTAAAATCTACTTGCTGCCTTTATTAACATAACTGTTCTATAATATAAAGAAAATATTAGTGAAAGCACTGAAAACAGCTTGTCCTTTAAAACAGCAGCTAGAAGTGAATCAGTAAAAGTTAACTGCAGACTCTCTATACTGTCCGCTGTTAACTTTTGCAAGTTTAAAGAATTCATGTGTAGTTTTGTGTTGGAATATTTTCTACAATGAGAAGCAAATAAAATTTCATATTAATTTGACCATGTAACATTTCCTTAGCAGGTATAAATTCCAGGTAATCTTTAATCTTGAAATGCATGCATATTTTTCTCTTTTCTTTCTCTAGAGAATAATTAGTTTTCATTCCATTTCCACTGTAGTGCTAATTCCCTTGTGTTTTTCCTTCTTTACTATTTAACACAAATATACTGATTCAGGTGCTTGCTTTTAAAAGGTATTTATGCTCATAATGATGTATCCAAAAATAGAAAAAAATGTTCTAGCTTTTTCCATTTATTTTTTTTTAAAGAACATCCATATGAAGCCAATTGAAATTTAGCTTCTACTTTCATAAAGGAGAAATGGCAATTAATGTCCACTCTGTCAGTGTTTTTTTTTCTTAGTGGATGTTTTTTTTCTTTAAAAGAATGTTTCTGCAAGTGTTTCCATTTGTTTTCCCTGAACAAACTTTCCTTTTCACTCCTTGTCTGCATGCAAATCCTGCTTTAATTCCATTTTCCCTGAGGAAATTTTGGGGTTGGGGTTCCACTCGAAGAGCAATCTAACAACACAGAACCATTAGAGACAAAAGGATTTTGTAAAACATTAACCTCAGCAGAAACCCTTTATCCATCTCTACCTCTTTGCTAGGGTTTTCCCTTCCTAGATTTCTTTTCCCTCAGTAACAGTTTATGAATTGCAATTTCACAGATTTTCAATATTCTGGTGATAGAATGTCACAAAATACTCCTGGGGAGAAAAAAAGTGAAGGTAGGAAAGTAGTAGTAATTTGGATATTCGGATAATGTAAATCAATAATATGCCATCCAATTCAACAGAACTCTGCTGATTTAAGAAATTACTTCAGCACACCTGCAGAAAAAACATCCATTAAGCAAACAGAAAGACTGGGAAAGGGCAAAACAACAAATATAAAATTCTATGTTTACAAGAACAGCTTTCTACACTGAATTTATAAAAGAAGCCTTGCACAGTAATATTTTAAATGTGAAACGGTTAATCTTTTTAATTACAGTAACTAATCATCCTGCTGAAACACTTTGTAACCTGCAGAGTAACAACTTCCTTGCTTCGAGATTAGTGACGTTTGGCAGTTCATGAAAAATCTAAAGCTAAACACATGAATTTGTCTTAGCAAGAAAAAGAGAGAAGCTGATTAGATCAAGCACAAAAATATGCTTTTTAACTATGCATTATTAACAAAGGGGGGGAAAAAAGAGAAATATCTGAGTGGCTTCAGAGATTACTTCTGAGATATCATAAAAAACAAGTCTGTAAAAGACTTGGAGAGGTCAGCAAGTCCACTCCCAATGCTACAGCGAAGTACGCTATTCACAAGCAATGCTAGACAAATGTTTTCAAAAGGGAATGCAGAGTCTAGATCTGCTTTCTACACAGAATAATTCATACAATCTGTTCTAGTGTTTAACCAGGACATATTTAAACTTCTGAAAGCACTGTACAGAAATGCAGCTGTCTTTAAAGTATTTGAGGACTTGTATTTTAGATTTCTCTTCCACAGAATATAGAGACTGGAATTTTTGTGTTTCCCAGACCTGCATACCTTTTTCTTCTGGACTTTCATCCTGTATTGTTTTTTAGAGATTTGAAGTTTCTGAGGCTGTACTTGACTTGAGACATTAGTTCAAAAAAAATCACAACAATCCAAGACAAATTCCTTCATCTGTCTAATAAAACCTTTACATTCATTAAGTCCAGCAAGCATCAGTTTCCCAAGACTATGAAGATATTTTTTACTCCTCCTTCTCCCCATTAGCTTTATTTTTGTATTTGTATAGCTGATTATTTCGTCCTAGTTACAACACTCTACACTCTCTTTGAATTTGAATCCTACTTATTTTCTTTCTTTTGTTTTCCAAATGCACTTGAGTTTTATTCTGTTTTCCTATGTACTTGCAAGTCTAAAGATATTCAAAAGTGCAAAAACTAAATATCTGCACAATGTGTTGGCCTCTTTGGGAGATCTTCCGTAGTTGAAAATTTGTCTCCAGGATGAGCAACTCATCCTTTTACTCTTAGTTTTGAGGACTTTAGAGAATACCCACTAAAATTTCATCTGATGAGCTCTCACTCACAGACCAATATTGTTATTCTCCCATCCTTAAAAACTTGTATGGAAGTATTACTGAGTATGTGATACTATGCAATTATCATTATAGTGCAGTCAGAAGGCTAGGAAATTCTCTTCAGTCCATAGTGCTAATATTCGGGAGTCTGAATATTAGGAGACAGGAAACACTTTTCTTAAGGTATGTCATTCTGACAGACAAGGATGGTCATTTTCCTAAAAAAACAAATTATAGATTTACACATCCTTATGATTACTTTTGGTAAATCAGTTTGAATCTCCCAGATGTTGGGCCGTGTTCTTTCTTCATCCCATTGTAATCAGGTGGTTGATCAAAAGAGTCCTCTTAGTTATGAGAAGTATCCTCCTGCCTGCTCCCTCTTTGCATATTATTCCATTCACCATGATGCATACTATACATCAGCAATCCTTTCAAGTAATCTAGTTTTCCCATCTGCAAAAGTTTTTATTTACAGCATGCCAATTTATCATGACTTTGGATGATGCCAACAGTCATAGGACCTACACACCTTTCCCAGAAATTCCCTAGGCAGGCAACTCCCACACCAACCATGTTTTGTCTTTCATCTCTGCAACAAGTTGTACGCCACAGATCTCACATATTCACACCAGTACATAGGTGGAGGTCTTGCACTTAGGTATGTTTTTATTACCTAGTCCTCATCAGTGAAAATGAAAGAATAGTTACTCCGTGGAGATTGTTTGGTTTTGTAGATATTTCAGGTACTGCAATTTTCCTTTGAAGGACACAATTCCAACACTTGCTCCTTCCAAATATCCTCAATGGCTCCTTTGTTTTACTGCTAGTAGATCCCTGCCAGTGTGGAGCTTTTCCACTGACTGGAGTAATTCTTGAACACCTCTGACAGGACAGTAGCAAGAAGTAGAACTCTTATGAAGGATGTGCACATGGAAAGGATTTTATTCCTTAAAAAGTCAATTTTGTGAAGCATTACATAACAGGTTATAAACATTATTAAGCAGAAATTATTCTTTAATATTCTTTGCCTTGATACCCTAAATAACTTCATAATTTCTCCTACGTATGTCCATGGACAGGAATGTATGCTGAATGAGTTGTGAAAAAAACAAAAGCGTTTCTTTTCTTTCATGATGTGAACAAAATTCAGCCAAAATCTCTGGTTCCATCTGACAAATATCATTTATAGTAAATAGATGTATGTATTCAGCAGGCTTAACTATGTTGTTATTCTGTTTCCCTGAAGTAAAATATCAGGTATGGTGTGTAGTTTACATGCTATGTACTTTGCCTCCACGATAGTAATCTATGCGTTTTGGAAAGGACATTTGATGTCTTGATCTGAAAGGAGATTTATTAAAGATATTATTAGCAAACTAGATACATAATTGGAACCAGTGCCTCAATGTCCAGATGGAGATCGGTGTCAAGTGGTGTCCCTCAGGAGTCTGTATTGAGGCCATAACTTTTTAATATCTTCATCAATGAGATAGACAGCAGGATCTAGCGCACCCTCAGCAAGCTTACTGATGATACCAGCAGGTTGAGGGAGGTGATTCTGTCCCTTTAATCTACTCTGGTGAGACCCCAGCTGTGGCACTGCATCCAGCTCTGGAGCCCTCAGGACAGGAAAGACGTGGACCTGTTGGAGGGGGTCCAGAGGGCCACTAATATGATCAGAGGGCTGGAACTCCTGTGAGGAAAGGCTGAGGGAGTTGGGATTGTTCAGCTTGGAGAAGAGAAGGCTCCGAGGAGACCTTATTGTGGCCTTCCAGTACTTAAAGGGGGCTTATAGGAAGGATGGGGAAAATCTCTTTAGCAGGGCCTGTCTTGATAGGACAAGGGATATTGGTTTTAAATTAAGGGAGGGTAGTTTTAGACTAGAGATAAGGAAGAGGTTACCCAGAGGGGTGATAGATGCCCCATCCCTAGAAAACTTCAAGGTCAGGTTAGACAGGGCTCTGAGCAGCCTGATCTAGTTGAAGACGTGCCTGCTCACTGCAGGGGGAGTGGACTAGATGACCTCTAAATGTCACTTCCAATCCAAACTATTCTGCGATTATATGATTCTATTTGTTTGTGCATCGCATGAAGCTATAGGTAAACTAGAAATAATTATGAAGAAAAAAGCAAGAACCTTCTCTCTCTTACCCTTTGATCAATGTAAGAGACATTTTATTTTTAAGGACCAACATCTACTGCAGTGTTTGGTGGTGAATAATTGATACATGAATTCCATTTTAAGGAAAGAGCTGAGAGAAAGTCACGCCCTCAGGACATACACACCCCTTCTACTTATCAATATGGTCTCTAAAAATGCTGATTCTAAGATTGCATCTCTGTGTTAAAGAATTTGCTAAGAAGAAACTTAACATTTTGCTGAAATGAAAAAAAAGTGTATCTGTTCTCACTAATTATTGTCATTTTTTATTGCCTTCATGTCAACATGTTTTTCTTCAAGTAAAATAAAATGTTGTTCTATCTTTGACTCCGTCCATCGCCATAATCCCCAGTAAAAGGGTCTGACTCAAAATGAAGCTAACGATTTCCTTCCATTTCAAACTGAATCATAATATATTAGGACTATTCACCAGTCAAGTATCTTCTGGAGCTTCAAATTCATTTTAGCCTGTACTTTCTTCCCTTAGAAAACGTGTGGTCAATAAGAAAATGCATAACTGCCTTTTCAAAAACTGTATCTATTAACCTGTACCATCAAATAAGCCTTTCTATCCCATCTTGTCTTACTTACATCTTTGCTTTCTCTTGAAAGTTACTGTAAGTAATTTCCCTGTAAAAGTTGAACTGTACACCATGACTAACAGGTCTCCTACATTCACAGTATACTATCCATTTAAAACTTTTGGATTCTGTTCCAGAGTCACATTCTCTTGTATGAATATCAGTGTGAGTGGCAAGGACAGATTTCTAGCTATGCATTAATATTTTTCTGTTAAAAACTGCAATTAAGATATTATTTACATGTTCTCTAGTAAACTCCTTTACTCATTTGTGTTTTCTCATGCAAAGCTAAAGCCAGACTCTTCCTGATTTCTTTTTCCTTGTCTAAAATGACTGGTGAAATAACCATCTTTCTACTATTCTCACCCTTTTATTCAGACCTGTTGACCCCCCAATTATCCATTTCTCTAGTCACATCAGATGGTCATTGTGATCTCCAAGTCATTTAGGTGACGTTATAGCAGGATCCACTTAACTTTTCAAGTTCCAGACCTTCCTCAAATCCCAGATTAAACACAAGTCAGACTCTTCTCCTCTCAGCACTTCCTTCTTCACAGAAATTCAGACAAAGTGGCTGGCTTCACTGGAAATTGCAGCACTTTCCATGGATACCTTTAGTGAATAGTACAGTGCGCACGATCCTGATGCACCTTAGGCTAGCAGCTAAATGCAGGAACAGGTTGCATTATGTCCTGGGTTATCACAGGAGACAGAGACAGAGATCATC
>Ga0065711_1036350_pt1 | contig 21097 bp, 13 predicted proteins | sample Hoacrofraction12_FD_59098 | JGI IMG/M metagenome (GOLD analysis project Ga0065711, IMG submission 59098) | Hoatzin crop microbial communities from Cojedes, Venezuela - Epithelial fraction 12 v2 (version 2) | ecosystem: Host-associated > Birds > Digestive system > Esophagus > Crop | place...
GGGGGTTGGGGTGGGGGAAGGTGGTGGGCAAAGAAACAAGAATAGTAATTAAATATGACTTAGGAAAAAAATCTCTGAATAGTAAATTAGCCTTGCTGTTTTACTAATGTTGTTGCTCTCTTTATAAAGTCCCAGTCATGTAATTATGGCACACTCATAACTCCCCTAGACATTCTGGAGAGTATTGAGCAATGCTGTGAGCCTTGAGAAGTTGTCCTCCTTTTCCTGGAATGCTAAGAAAAGAAAGAATTGACTAAGGTTTCTGCTTGAGAGGATTTCCATTAATTTACGAGTCAGGCACCTCTTAAAAAATTCTAGGTAGTTGTGCTACAACACTGTGCTGGAAAGTCATCTGGAGCAACAAGACTGAGCCTACAGCAGATATAAGATGATATTGGGGTTCTTGGACTTACGTTTAACCACAAAAAGCCTGATCATTACACTTATTTTTATCTGAACCCATTGGTGCACCGTAATATGTAGATAAAGCCTGAAGAGTTGGGGCTTGATTGATGACCTGGGGAAAAAAAATATTCCAGCTTAATAATTTGGCCTTGGCACTTACTGACTTGTATAAATGCTCAGAATTTATGGATTCCAAGCATCTGATGTTTCTAAGTCAGTTTTGTAGGTACTTAGTTCTGCAACATTAGAGCAAGATGTCTCCTCTGTGAGATACAGACAAATTGAACTGATTTGATCATGCAGTGGTAAATAAAAAGACAATCTAACTTACTTGCTCATTCACTTAGAGGAAAATAGGTAACTTTGGATTTATGATTGACTATATCACTAACTTTTGTCTTACTTTTGAGAATGTCTCCATTAAAATTCTAACTTTGCACCTCTTCACAGGGAGACAAACCGTAAGTATTTTCCTCAGTGAGCCTCTTAAATAATAACTGCATCTTCCCCTTGGACTTATGTTACAGTGTAAAGGCAATAAAATACAAGATGAGCCTTTTTATAAGTCATTTGCTACTGAAAGAAAAACAATAAATAAAACCAAAAAGGCTCCCTGCTCTGGTCAGTTGTAAAAACTTTTGGCTTGCCTCATTTAACCGGTCAAAGTGAAAACTTGAACCTACTCAGCTTTTCAAGTTAGTGGATAGAGGAACAGGTGAAGAGCTTGTTCAGCCACTGATACCCAACTGCGGAGCATGGGCCCATCTCATGAAAGCACACAAATGAAAACCAATTGAAACGTACATACAGTTCTCAGTAAATTGCATTACTGAATAAGATAACATAATATGTTTGCTTGATTTTACTTCTTCTAAATGTGTTTGGGCTGATTTGCTTTAAGAACCAGCATGGACGCTTCTTTACCTAGGGACCGTTGGTTCTCTTTGAGTGAAGGGCAATACATTTTGCGTGTTATTGGTTCTTATTCTTCCATTAAAATGGCTCTGTACTTCCACTGTTTTAGTGGTAGCACTGCTGCTGAAGGTGCAAACTGTGTCTGACCTCTTCCATGCAGCGGATTGTAGGTACCAGCATATTCCAGAAATACAAAGTGCTGTGCCTTCAGCTGTAACAGACAGCTGAAGTTTTTGATTCCCTCTGAACAGATGTGTGGGGCTATCCAGCAGAAGGTGCATTCTCTTCATTGCATCTGGGAATTAAAAAGGGAGGATTTCTATCTAGACCTTGTTGTTGACAGTCTCTGTGGGACACAGCCAGCGTCCTAGGGAAGGAGGTCACTTTCTCGAGTGCAGATGGAATAAGGCTGTAACATCTCCTGCTGGCCACGTGCCATTTCCCTTCTGTCCTGCTTTTCTTGAGAGGAGTTCAATTTCTGTCTTCTCTGAGTTCTTCTGGTAATATAATCTTGTTTGGAAGAGATAAGTATAGCCATTTCACTATTAAAATTGACTCCGTACAATTTTTTTTTTGTCTGAGAGTCAGAAAATTGGGCATGATTTCTGCAATGTGCTTTGAGAATGGTAACCTATTGATTAATCCTCTGTCATACAGATCGTATTTGAAAACAAGAAAGGCTTATAATTCTTTTCTTGACTGACATTTCTGAACCGAACCAATGAGTTTTATTTGTGTTTTGGGGATGAACTGTTAAGTAGAAAGTGTTCTGGTGTTTTCCCCAGGAAAAGAATTAGAAATCCACAGCAGTTAGGACAGCAACCAAAGTGTTTTTGTTCAAGTGATGCATGGCCCAAGCTAAAGAAGTGAATTTGAAGCCTCAAAATGTTGACATTATGGCTCAGTCCCATCAAGCATAATCAAGAACAAATGATGAAGTTCTTTCTTTGACCTGAATGCAGAAGGCATTCTTAGCACTACATGAAACTGTCCACCTGGTGCTAATCAGGAGAGTGGTACAACACCAGCAATGGTTGGCAGAAGGAACAGAGACCACCTTTTGTATTCCCTGTTGGGTTTCTGTGTCAGCTGAGGACTGCAACATCCATGTATGCTTTGCACATGTATGTTCAGGTTTTCTTCCTAGAAATTGTAAGTGATGGAGGTTGGGGTTATACTGCACAGATACTTGAACAAGCTCTAATAATTCAGATACGGTTTTGTAAATGTGCCTGATGCACCACATTATCTCATCTGGAGTTTTGCCTTAGCATGAAGTGTATTAGCTGTTGGACTGTAGAAAACAGTGTTGCAATTGTAGCAAAGCTCGAAGTTAGACTTTACAGAGGAGGAAGGTGGTTTTATTGTAAAACAAGCTGATTTTACTTGCTTGCACTCCCCTACTCACATATTCACAAGCCTTTTGAACTCTTCAGGAGCTTACAGTGAATAGGAACTTTCATCTCTTCATCCTTCCCTACCTCTGTGAGTCATGAGGGTTTACTTACAGTCTTTCATCTCTGTGTCTGGGTGTCTAAAAGCTCCAACCTCATCCTTCATCTTCATCATCATCATCTCTTAACTGCTGCCTGTCTTTTCAGGCAGTCCATTGTTTTCCCTGCCTGGGTCTCCTCAGAAGCTGCACATGGATGTGCTGTGATTTTGGTGACCTGCAGAGCTGAGTGCCAGCAAAACCTTCTGTCATTTCTTCTGGTGCTTTCCCACCTCACCATTCCCACTCGTTCTCTACAGGCCAATCTTAACACTTCTGTGACAATTCTCTATGTTTCTGAGCCTGTTCTGAGTTTGACTTTTTTCTTCTTCAGCTACAAATTTGCACGTAATTTTCTTTGGTAGCACAGTACTTTTATGAAATAATGGTGTATCACTCAACTGTTTCTAGCATTTCCTTAACACTATGCTAATAACCTGGACATCCGACTTAACTATATCATAGGAGAGAGTGTCCTGGTTCTGACAAAAGGAGTCATAAAGGGTGACCAGCCCTTCACAGTAGCAGCTTCAGTGTTTATCCTTCTGCAACCTGGCAGGAAGTCATTTGAATTGAGACGAACTTGGACATCGAAATCTGAGGACCTGTTGTCTGAATCTACTTTTGTCACCCACAATAATAATAATCCCTGGCATCCTTGATAGTTGGTCAAGAATTGAGTGATAATTGATGTAGTGAAGTTGAAAATGCAGAGCTTCAGGGGCACACTTTTTATCCCCTGGTCATCCTCAGGGCTGACACAAGTGGAAAATGAACACCCTTACATAAAGCTGAGCTCAGTAGGGGAAGCCTCCAGTCTCTGAAATCAAATGAAAGTAACAAAAAGTTCCCTGAGCCCACTCAGCTCAGGTGGCAGCGGATACCCATCTGGAAGGAGCCGAGCAAACAAAGGACCAGCTGCGTCGTCTGCCTAGAGCAGGGTTATGTGTAGGGCTTTTTGGAGCAGGAGGAGGGGAGGTTCATCCATTATTAAAACACAGATAATAGAAACTTTATGCCCCACTGATCTTGCATTAGACAACATGAACTGAAAGATGAGGTCTCTGCTAATTCAGTGCCTGGTACTCCTGAGACTGGCTCCCATGTGAGGGGGAAGCAGACAGCACTTGTCTGTCTTACTCTGCCTGCTGCTGATCCCAGCCACCTGAGAGGTCACTGCTCCTTCCCTGGCTATGGCCTCCCGTGACGGCTTCACTTTGCTGGAAGAATAAAGCTGTCAGCAACAAGAAGATGAGAATCTACACAAGCCAGGCCGTGGCCACTGGATGCAAAGTCAGACAAAATGAAATAATCTCTACCCATGCCAGATCAAGTGCTCAATGTAAAACTCCTCTCTGACTCTCTCCGTCAGCAGGCACTCTAACAGCAGCACTATTCTCAAGAAGAAAGTGTCCCGCAGGCGAGCTTCATCCTTCCCAGAGGGTTGGAAAGAGACGGTTGTGTTTACATTCATTTCTTGAGGAAGGCACTAGGATACCGTGGGTTATTCTCAGTAAATAAGAGCAAGCTGGAAAACCCTATAGTTAGCCTCTCTCTCTGGTGCCCCCATAACTTGATATGATATGAGCCTTTTTCCTATTAAAGTGTAGGCTTTGAGAAACTCTACCCTATGCATAGCTATAAACAAGTAGAGGAAAGAATGCTAAACCTAATGGGGCTAGCAATCCATGTCCGATGGAAATATTTGCTGTGACAAAATCTGCCAACACTCCCTCTCTCCAAACAGAGTGTTCAAGCCTCCCGGCCTTGAAGTTTCTCAAGCCAAACAAAATGTCTGTTTGGGACACTCTGTAATTGTGGGGTGTTTGCGATTCACAGACGGGTTTTTTTAACACTTTATGCAGTGAAAGACCAACTTATTTTCTCGAACTGAGCCGGTCCATTCTATCCTGTGCAGGGCTAGATTAGTTTTGGTAATCTGTGATTTTGGCTAAGGTCCCAAACCACTGGCAATGCAAGTCCTTAGCATCTGACTCTTTATGGTAGATTTGGACACCAGAAGCTTAAATAATGAATGCCGTATTTTTTTTTCTTCAGTAGGAAATATAAAACCATCTGAGTGGTATTTAAAACAAATATAGATTGAGAATTTCATCTATTGCAAAATTTGAAATGTGCTTCCCTTATTTTGAACATTTTCGGATATGCTGGTTTCAGTCATTCAAGAAAATATGAGCCTGATGTTCAGATAGCAGTATTGTTCACATATTTTTAGTTTCAACATTTTACTGAGGGCAATAGTAAGATAATTAGAAGAAAACATCTACTTGTTTTTATTTCTTATTCACAGCACTTTTCTAAATGGCACAAGTCAAGCTTTGAGGGGAGTTTCACTGAAGTGTTGCAATCGGAGACATTAATTGTACCCCATGTATATCCCGTTAGAAGCAACTACTGTTTGAAGCATTTCAGGATGTAGGAACAGATCTCTCCCAAGTGATTAGACATAGAAAGCCTCCCTTGTTCTCTCGGAGTGGTGTAAAATGGACTCCCACTGTTGTCAGAGCATCCCTGAATGCGCACTTTTCTTTCTCAGGGAAGTTTAATGCCAGAGTGCAGGCATCCACGGATATTTCTTTGATTTCAGGAGAAGAAGAAATAAGCCCCGTTGCCGTGGCGGGTCCTTCCTCCCCTCATTCTGTATCTCCCTAGAATCCTGAAGGGTACAGTGTTTTGAATAATTGGCCTAATTTCGAGCTTCCTTTCCTACCATTTCCCCTGCAAACGTGGCTTGTACGTATGTACAGTGGCTGTCTGACACTAATCCAGCAATTCCTGTCAGCAATTCTCTTCACTTGGCCTGCGGTTCATCTCAAGCTGTTCTTTCACACGTTTTTTTCATTTATGCAGGTAAGAGGAAAAAACAAGACAAATGAAGTAGATTCCTTTTCCCCAGATATAAAGGTGATTAGCCAACACCAGTAGCTGCCAAGCAGGTGTATACCTCAGAGATGATACTAGTGTAGAGAGAAGCTGCCAGTGTTGCTGGCTTGTCCATATTTTTAGTATTTTCCATGTGATTAATTAAGGATATGCTCTTTTCCGTGTGCATGAAATTTCCTTTCATAAACCGGTGAAGTTTTTCCACAGACTGAAGGCCAATTCTGATCTCACTTACACCTGTGTAAACCTGGACTAACTCCACTGGAACCTGTCCGTCTAATCTAATCTGCCTATTTTCAAGTGTGCCAGGCATTAAGGTATCTGAGCACCCATGCTTATACCCAGACTAAACCGATGTCACTGGGTTCAGTTTTGCTCACCATGTCCTGTCCTTCATATATAATTTATCAGACAGAATGATGTTAGGTGATTTGCACTCTGAAATAATCATCACTCGGGCAGCAAGATGATGGATAGGTGGAGGGAGAGCAGATGGTATAAAAAATTAATCAAAAAGCAAGAGTCCGTGCCACTGCTGGTCCACAGCTAAAGATCCTCTTGGGTGTGAAAAATGCTAAGATAATGGTGAGGTATTTGTCTCCTGAATTTGTGCTGTTACTAGGAAATCCTTCTGCGCTGCACAGGGCTGGAAAGGCTGGCAGCTTTTCTGGGAGCCTGGCAGCGCATGTCTCACCCACGAGCACGGCTGCATCAAGGCAGCTCGCCCTCCGTCGCACACTTCGGCATGTGCTGCCTTCTGCTTTTCCCCCTCACGTACCCTTTGCTCTGGCGCAGACACAACCCCCCCTCCACGCTCTTCCTCCCTGGCCATTTGATTAGTTCTGCTGCTCTCCATGCACAGACCTCTCTCCCCCTTGTTGGGTCACCCGTCCCGCCAAGCTGCCTCCTCCCTAGCCGGGTGTCTCCTTCCCCATCCCATCAAACCTCTCCCCTCAGGACAGGACAGGCATCAGTGCTACCACGGCAGCTACTGCTCTGCTCCATCTAGCAATGGCTTTTCTATACCTTTCTTGCAGGCAGGTCTCCTGCCGAGATGCTTCACCTTTCCCATTTGCATTCCTTTTCTCTGATCATTTTTTCCTGCTCTAGCTTCTTCCTGATTCATGTTTCCCCTTGGACACTCCAGGTCCTCCTCGAATATTGGTCATGCACCCTCCAAGAGCAGTTGAGTGTAAGCAAAATGAATTTTGCTACCCCAGGCCAGGGTGGGCCAAAAGCCAGGCTGGAGCCAGACCCAGGCAAAATGGAGGAAAGACAAGGGTTAGGGAAAGGAATGGGGAAGCCAGGCCCATGATCAGCCTCACCATCCCCACTGCAACTGTGGAAGGCAGGGCAGAAACGGAGATCGATGCTGTTGAACTAGAGCCAGCCGTAAGATTTAGGCAGGACCAGAGGGGAGCAGCTGAAACTGGTAACAAGAAAAAGATGTGAGTGGTGTGGTGCACTAGACCTCAGCCAGCAGCGGCTGAGCTTGGAAAAAAAGAGGGAAGAGGAAAGTGTGGGTCTCATACCTATGGCCCTGATGCTTCACTCATCAGCACACACTACAGCTGCTGCTTTGTCTGCAGCTTTAGGGCAGTGAGAGGGTCTCCTGCTTCGCTCCAGACGTCAGTGTCATTTCAGTTGCTCGCATGCAGCCTCAGCACCGTGGCATGCTTGGCTGATGCCTTCAAAGGCTGTCTTCACAGCACAAGGTGCAATGAAATAAGACCATTACCTGTCTTGAGCCACTCATTGCAACTCTGTTGGAGCTGGTAGGCATTAGTGTGAGCCAGATACGACTACGCCTCAAATTTGTTTTAAATTAAAGCTTCAGTTTTGCAGGAACTTTTTATTGCCCCAGGCAAGAAGAGGGGTGGAACGGAGTTCCACCCTTCCAACATAAACCTAAGCTGGGCAAAGCCCACCGTGCACTGGCTGTGCAATCCTCCTGCAGCGCTTCCTGTTCAGCTATTTAATTTGGTTGCCATTGGCCAGCTTTAAAACCTGGGGTTTTAATCTGCTGTAAATTGGTGCAGCTCTGCTGAAATGTGGTTTTCAGCCTGTGGTCTGTTGATCCCTAGGACTGTGTACTGCTTCAAAAGAGTCTGCAAAAGGTAACTAAGAAAAGAAAACCCTACTGTCAATAGGCTAAAATTGCCAATACCTGGGCCTTTTTCCTCCACTAGAACCATTTTGAGGTGCCAAAAAATGAAAATAACTGGAGACCATGAAAAGAGTGCTGTTTTACACTAACTGAGGATCTGTCCCTGCCTGTTTGTTGAGTAAAAAATAATTTTTTAAGAGCTGATCAGTGTATAGTAAGCAAACGTTATAGCTTAGGCTCAGAATTCTGTGTGTATTTTTTAAAGGATTTTGAAAGCAGTCTAAAATGCTGTCACATACAGTATATATGTATTTCTAAGCTGGCCTGGTTGAACGGTAGGTGATAGAAAAATGCTGGAATTGTTTGATTGTGATATTTGGAAAAACTGTTTTTCTGCATATTGCTTCAGGAGGCCTATCTCCATCTCTCCTATAGGAGAAATGAGTATTTGAAGTAATGTTTTAATATGGTTCATGTAACATAACCTCAGCTAAAAAAAAAAAAAATCCATATAACCTCTTCCTACTTCAAAGCAGTAAAAGATCTTTCATTCAGTTCCAGTAGTGTCACATAAATTTATCTTTTTCTGAGTTCCAAGAGTTTTGTGCATTATGTAAGTAGGCACAAATATGTTCTTTGCAGTAGTTTCGTTTTCTTGTCTTAGAAGTGGCTAGAAGATGCATATGCTGTTTCACCAAGGATCTTGAGATTTAGTGTTCTTCTGCAGAGCAAGAAAACCTGAAAAATACAAGGTCCTTCAGAAAGAAAATTCAGGACATCTGAAGGTAACACTTTCCTTAAAGATGTCTAAGCAGCTTTCTTGGAGATTCTCACATATTTTCTTGTGTTTCTTCCGAATTGTAATTTTAAAAAATTACTTGACTTTGTGAAGCATTTTGATTTTATGGAACTGCATGTTCCATTGGAATAGGGCTCCATACAAACCTGTTGGAACAATTCTGTCTCATTCTAGTACTCTGACTATAGCACAGATACCTGTGAAAGATTTGGAGTTAGATTCAGGTACCTAAGAGAGGCTGGATCTGGAATCTAAATTCTGTTTGCAGTCAACTCAGATTGTTCCACTGATATTCTCCAGCATGTAGAGAAGAAAAAATCTTTCTCGCAGCAGAAGTCTATCAGCCAAGTCCTGCTCACTAGGATTGACCAAGTTCCAGTGACTGCACCAAACTACACGCTTGCAGTGAGGCAGGCAGGGTTCAGCCTTGTGCGAGGAAGCGCTGAGGCTTTCATGAAGCTGTCTTTCCTCCCTCCCTTAGTTAGCGCTGGGCTGTGACTCCCTGCTTTGTGATTTGCCCCAGTCTTTTCTGTTCCCAGACTTCAGGGAGAAATGTGACCTCCCTATAGCCAGTCATTAATAAGTAAATACACTTTTAAAAAAAGCAATCGAAGGATAATATGAGTAGCAGAACATGATGTGCTGTGCCAGAAGAGGGGAAAGTGAGTGAGGCTGCTGCAAAACGAAAACCGTTTCGTAGCAGTGGTTCCATGTATGTTCTCTCTCTAACCTTTCCCCTCTCTGAATATTTGCCATGTGCAAATGACATGCATTTCATATAGATCTAAACCATGCCATATTTTTATATAGATTACCTATGTGTAGCGAGTACAGTCTATGATGAAAAGCAGAGGTTTGGGTTAGTTCATGTCAACTTATGATCTCAGCAGTACCTAAAACATATGCTACTTACCATAGCATTTGCGTGTGCATCGGTATGTTTTTGTTCCACTTGGGTTATCTTAGAGCCTTAGGGCCTACCCCGTTTACAAATGTTTGGCTTAGATGGATGCAAAACCACCATATGAAAACAATTGTGGAAGAGAGGAAGGGGGATGCTTCAAAAATATGGATTATCTTCCTCTTTTCCTGTCAGTTCTGTGTCTGTATCTGTGTTTATATGCACATGTTGCTGTCACACATTTACCTGCATTCACTTTCAGGACAAACAGTCCTAAAGCTGCATCTTGCAGCATCAGATAAGGCAGTATAAAATAGGGACTCTAAGCTGCTTCTCTCACTTGAAATACAGGTGAGGATTCCTATTTTCCTGTCCCCGTACTTTAACTTTTTCCACTGTCGTGTGTGCACCTACAAGCTAATTTCACCATTATGAACTGGACCATCCTTGTGCGCATGAATATCAACTTTGGAGGTTACGGTGAGGCAAACTCATGGTATTTTCTCTCCATGGAGCGGATGCATTGACAGTTCATAAGTTATTCATGCTCATTGCCCTCGGGGATCTATTTATATAAGCTAGGGAGATAGATTGGGTGCCTGCCTATCTCTTATGCCTGCCTATCATATGGCCCCCATAACCATAATTGTATCCCAATTTATGCTGTATCATCATCACAACACATATTTGAGGAAGAGAATTTCAACCATTCCTAGTTTTCTCAGGGCAAAAAGGGCCCTGGGGGATGTGAGCAGGTTGCCCCATGTTTCAGGAAGCTCATCCTGGCTCTCTGAAATCCCAGACTCTGTCATCTGTTGGACCTCTGCTACCTTTTCTGTACAGGGCGCGCAAAATCTCCTGTCAAACACTTCTCCAACACAAATCAGCAGATCCCACCCTGGCTGCTGTAACTCCAGCTCTAAGCATCGACCTTGTAATTAAACCCCAGCTCTTCTCTTAAAGGAAGGTGCTGTGTTCAGTATGTCTCCCTTCAGCCACCATTGAAATTTGCTTGCCGATACAGGGTGAGGGATGGGTCACAGGTTTTAATATCTCCATCACTGGACAGAGATATTGATATCAATTGTTTGGGTTCATTTGGTTTAGTTTGCATTTTGTAACAGCTTGAAGTGCATTACATAAAACAAATGTATGCTTGGGTACCTTCTTACTGAATACAAGTTTCATGTTATGTGCATCATTCCCTGTGCTTTGTTTACTGTCAGATTTGCCTGTCTAACTCAGCTGTGGATGTCCAGCTTCCAATTTGTATAGAGAAGGTGTACTAGTTATCTCTGAGCCTAGCTCAGCTGTTCCTGTGGAAAAACTCCAGGGAAAGCTGTGCATGCACTGTTGAATTAATCAGAAGGAGGAAGTGTTCTTGGAAGAGGCAGCACTTCCTTTTATGCAGGATAAGACGTGGCCAGATGCCAGGGGTGAGGAATGGGGGCATGATTAAAGATCTAGATAAAGGAGGAAGTGCTTTTCCCTGTAAAGACGAAGCATTATGCTAAAACTTGATTTCTTACCCTGCTTGGAAATCAAGATGTTCTACTTTTTTTTTTGTTTGTTTTATCTTTTCCTTCAGTTGCAGATTTTCCCTCTTACTCAGCAGTCCAGCCAGTAGAAATGAAATTTCCTTCCTCTTTGAGCTTGCAGATGCTAGATTCAGAAAAGGGCAAATGAAGGAAGAGCGCAGGCCATGCTCATTTTTGGCTGCAGTTTGAGCCCCAGGCACTGATGACGGAGAGGAGCACTATGACTCTCTCCAGCTTTATTCTCGGTATTACATCACTGGCACATCAGAATTTGTTCCACACTCAGATTTAGCCTCATCACCATTATTTACTGAAGATCAATAATTCACAGATGTATGTATCCATGCATATGAACGCATACACACATACAGAGGGATTTATGGAGACAGTAGTGTGTTTCATGACTCCAGTCACTACCAGGTGTTTAAGTGTAATAGGGTTACAGCCTGTTTGATAGTTATACAGCGGGACAAGACTTCTCCTTGCCCGTCGTGTAAATCCATTTGACTTTGTAACTGTATGACCGCAGATCTAATGACATTGCCTTTCCCCCTCTCCTCCATTGCCTTGCTCTCGCTGCCTGCCCGGATGCATTTCCTTTCATTTTCATGCAGAGTATGTCACCATCTCCTAACTCGGTAAATCAGCTCGCTCTTTTGATTCCTCCCACCAGCACAGCTGTACATCAGAGCAGAGTCCCGTGTCCCCCGGGGTGGGATGCCTGCTGTGGCAAATGAACAAGGAAGCCACCCCAATTCTGCACTTCTATTTACTTAGCCTCTATGTAAAAACACATATATGTGGGGGTTTTTTTAAGCATGCAGACATCCGCCGGAGCTGGCATTGTTTTCATTGATTGCTGCTGCTGGAGCTCTGGAGGCAGCACTACTGATCCATATGGAAACAAGGTTTCCATAAATCTGTCAGACTTGAATTCTCTTGCAGAGCCTCATCCGGTCGCTTGCTCCTATTTTCTTTTCTGTGTTTTCAATTCCTGATTGAGTTGTGTTCAAACAAGCCACTTCTTTGGCAGTGCCCTTGAAATAAAGGTCTGGTTTAATTGTGCCTCGGAAAGCCTGGGACCATAAGGTTTCCTCATGCACTTGGAAAAAGTGTATTCGCAGGTACACGTGCATCTGCTGTCCCACGTCCTCTGGCACACAAGGGATGGAGCTCTCCGGCATACCTCTTTTTAGCATGTCGGGGCTGAGTACTTTTCAAAGCCAGGGATTAGACTCTTCTGTTAAGGAGTGGCTATTAGCATTTGATGCCCGCTGCTTTTATGCTCCATTGGCGCTGTTTCAGAAATGACATTATCATGGGATTGAGCAGCTCAGGGGATTGAAAATAGACGGCAGAGTCTTTTTCCTCCAGGTCAGGAGTTCACTGCTGACCTGGGCTAGTACTGGCTGAATATCGTTAGCATCTGAAATGAGTTAGGAATCTTCTTTCCAATCCCTACCAAACATGTATCCTGTTGATCCCCAAAACAAAATTTTGCTTTACCAGGCACCCTCTGAGACTGCTGCAAAGAAACCCACAGGTAGAAACTGTCCTTTCAGAGACAGTATCAAGGCAGACTGGCCAGGTGGTGTGAGCATAACATAGAATCATAGAATCATAGGTTGGAGAAGGCCTTTAAGATCATCAAGTCCAACTGTCACCCCAGCACCACCATGCCTACTAAACCATATCCTGAAGTGCCACATCTACACGGTTTTTGAACACCTCCGGGGATGGTGACTCACGCACCTCCCTGGACAGCCTATTCCAATATGTAGATATGTTCTTCACCATTGTCCCCTCTCTATCTGTCACCAGCACCAATGTTGCTTGCACAGCCTTGGGCTACGGGGGAAGCCTCGTCATGACATTACTGAGGGACATGATGAAGAGTGGGAGACTATGCTAGACCGAGAGGGTTGCTTGTAAGCAGAGCTATTTGCGAGTTAACTAAAATGTCTGTGCCAAATAAAGGAAGAGACTTTAGCCTTTCACTGCCCATTCCTGTGTTTCTGAGGAAGGTTATTATTGTGAATTAGAAGGAAATTATGCTAATTCGTTGTCACCTTCAGGGATTGGAAGATGATGTAGTGGTAAAATCAAAAAGGGTTTTTTCTTCAGCTGGATCAAAATGCATGAAAGAATTTGTTTTCCATATGATACAAGATGCTACAAAGATACCACATGCCTGACCTGCTCTAAAACAATCTGTCATCAACTCTAGACAGCATCCATTTATCTTGGTGGAAGAGCTTCTCCAGTTGGTTTAGTAGCCTGGCTGCTTACGTTCATAAGCCTAACAGTGCTGCAGCTGGCTTAAGCAGCTTATTAGTATTGTTTACTGTAGTTTGTTGTTTAAGCAGAAATACTGACCAGCAGTGTTAAAACTAGTGGCTTTTTGAAGCCTTTTGTGTAAGAGTGACATTGGCATGGAAATACAAAACCAAGACTTGCAAAGATGCAGCTGAGGGCGCTGTCTTTCACTCTTCCCCTTATCTTTGTATTTTTCCCCTCTGGAACACAGACCAGTCTTTGAGTTCTTTGGCTGTGGTGGGTTTATTATATGACCTGTTTATATCTAAGGAGGTTTATAAATTTAATTTCCACAAAGCATTCATGTTTCAGGTTCCCTTCTCCTCTGGCAAGCATCAGGGTGTTAAAGCCAGTGCACCCCACTGAGGCCCATTCCTACAGCTTTTCTGCCCGCCCCCCCCCCCATCTCTGGCACTGAGCATCGAATCTAGAGCCAAGCTTGCTTTGTGGTCCGTGTTCATGGAGGTTACCGTGTCCATGTGTGTGGACCTACTGAATACAGTCTGTCATGAAACCTGCCGCTCAGTGTGAATCAGCTGGTGGGAGGGCTTGAGGAACCGCTGGACAACCAATCAAGCAACCACATTATTAATTCCTGGCATGCAGGAATGAAAGGGTGGAAGAAACCCAAAGGCTTTCTTCAGGCTGTGTCACACATGTCCATACATGGTATTGCTACCCAGGCAACACCACGGCTATTTGCCTTCCCCCTGCCTTTTTCTGTAATGCTCTCTCCATGTGCAATATTTGCCTCCCTCCTTAGTTGCCATGCTACTGTTCCTTCCCTTTTAATCCCCTCTAAAGAGTCAGTTCTCCTGTAATTTCCTCAGGAAATGGAAGAAACTTGAGTAAGTTCTTGAGTCCTCTGCCTCCCCCCTTCCCCTTCTGTATTCTGCACGTCTGCCTGTTAGATTATAAGTGATTTGTAGAGAGGCTTAGCTTTAGCTGGAGTCTTGTACATTGTCAGCTTCATTGTCGTCAGTAAATGCACATTTTACCTGGGCTTCTTGCTTTCTTCTTTTCCTTTTAAAAATGAAAAATCCCTTGAAGCTCTAAAATAAAATTATAAATCCACAAAGGTTTAACTGCGGTGCCTTAAACAGGTGCTTTATCCGCTGTGCTGTTTGAACTGTGGATACTAGCATGTATGACAATCTAACTGCAATGCTTTGTCCACTGGAGAGAGCCTAATTGCTCTCAATGATGGCAAATAAATCCATGGAGATTTTCAAGTGAAAATTCGAATTTCAGGGTAGATGCATTGTACGATGCAGAGCACTGTCTCCACAGCGCAGATTTATATGCACATACAATTTTCTGGATACGGCAATGTATTTTCTCTTTTCATTAATATTTATTTATTTGTTTTCTCTAATTGGGGCACTTGTTGAAAGAACATTTTTATGTTCCAAAATGGAAAGCAGCTACTCTACACTGTGAGAAGCTGGGGCATCACTGTGAGAAGCTGGTGTGACCGAAGAGGAGAGACCAGTTTATTCATCAGGACATTGATCTTGGAAGATGTGCTCCACTTCAGATTTCCTGTATAAATATGAAAAATTCCCTTATTCATCAAGTGTCTTTGAGCACTTTAGCAAGACTTACATTTAGTTCCTAAGAACTTTGGAAATCTGAGCCTCAATCTCTCTTTGCCTGAGTTCCCCGTATGAAAAGCTTGCTTTGTCCAGCATCAACTTGGTTTCTGGCTGTCTGTTAGTGTTCCTCAGTGAAAATCAGGCTTTGCACTGAGGCGATGCTTTGTTTTAAAGAATCCCCAAATGCTGCTGGTTTAGGGTCATTTTGAAATTCTGCATGATGGCAGAGCAGTTTGTGAGAGTGTATTTAGATAGCATGGGTCCATCTTGAAGATGAGTGGATATGAGGAAGCACCTAACCCTTAGGCTGACTCATCCTACTCAAGGCAGCCAAGGCTAAAGCAGAGACCTGGTAGGCTGGAGACCTGGGCTCTCCTTCACTCTGCAGTGGAACTGAGATGACTCTGAGCAAGTCTCTTAATATTTCTTTCTGTGCATCAGCAACTTTATGTAATCGCCAAAGAAGGTTAGAGGGTGAAGGAGACTGTGGATTTGGGGCTTACCCTGGATCTGTGCAGAGCTCACCCAGGATTCAGCATGCTGTGAATTTTTGCATCAAGAAATTTGGCTTTGTTGTAGAGTTGATGGACATCACCCACATGTCCTGCCATCATTTTGGAGAAAATGCGTAGGCTGGCCTGTTGAAGCAAGGCCGTATCTCCAGTTTGTTGAGGTGCATGGAGTGTTAAAGGGCTGACGTGCAGAGAGCTTGCCCGGCTAATGGATCAGGATTTTTATAGACAGAAGGGATATGCCGTAGTCAGAGTGGTAAATCTGTAATGACAGACGTTTGTTCTATATTTGTGAATGACCTGATTTGGCATGCATGCGGTTCATTCTCCTGACAATAATGGAAACATGGTGTGAGACAGACAGAGAAATACAGCTGTGGTTAAAGTGAAGCTATAAATTTATAAACGTTTTGTTTTAAAGTATTTTCCCCACCTTAATTTGTCGCTTTGTTTAAAAAAATAAAAGCCTCTGTTTGAATAGTCTTTGAAAAGCTTTCAGCTCTCCTCCTCCTTCTTTTTCCTCCTCCCTCACCTCCCTCCTAAGCTCCAGAGATGAGTGTAAGACATCTGTCAAAGCTGTGGTAACGGATTTCTCCTGATTTGCGAGGACCCTAGGAATCTGTCAGAGCATCCCCGGCTGCTGCAGTCCTGTCACTGGGTGATAGTTGCCCCGGGAGGCGAGAGCTGGGCGCTGCCTGGAGACAGACCACTTTGTCCTAATGTTAATTTGTCCCTAAACTGGAGAGATGGGGGGATTTCCCTACAAAAAAGAGAGAGTTTGGAGGGGAAGACACCAGAAACTTTAGGAAACATTAGGAGAGGCGGTCGTGCCCTGAAAGAAGAGCCCTTCTTGCTTTCTGCTCCACTTTTTGCCCTCCCTCCTTCAGGAAAAATTCCTGAACTGCTTTGGCTTGGTACCAACTATTCCTTTGGACTCCCAGCCAGAAAAGCTAACTGGGGATGGAGAAATTGCCTTACACAATGTTTTTGAGAACTAATAACACATGCATGTGGTCCAGCCTTGAATTATATGAAATATGGTGCATAGCTTTCAATCCCATTTTGTCAGAGGCCTTGACTGCTTAAAAGCCTTCCAGTCCCTCTGCCACCACTCTTCCCCCCCCAAATTAAACAAATCCCACACGTTTTTCTCTCAACTTCCAGCATGTGTGACCGTAATTGTGTCTCGGATGCTGGCAGAGCGCCCGATCTGTCAGCCTCACCCAGGGATGGGGAAGCAGCGGGGGAAGGATGCCTGCTGGGTCGGCTTGGCTGGGAGGGGACATGGGGGCCGCGGGGCCGGGGCGCTTGCTCGCCCGGCCCTGCAGAGGAGTAGGAGGGCAGGACACTTCTCCTCGCCTGGGACGCGCCGGGGCGGGTGGGATCTGCCTCGGTGGCTGCTGCCTTCGGGAGGAACTGCTTGGGGCCAGTGGGTTTAACCAGCATCAATTAGTTAAATCAAGGGGCCAGTTACAAGTGAACTAATTACATCGGTGCGTTGTACTCCAGCAGCTTGCAATTCTTCTACCCCGTGTTAGTACATAAGGGTCCTCCCTTGGTAAACGAAGATGTTCTCAGCGTTAGTCACGCTGCTGGGCCAAGAGAAGTGTGGTGCTGGCTTTGCAAGTGAGCAAGACGAACCTGCTCAGTACCTGGCCCTTTTTGCATGGTCTCTGGCACAGCTATTTACATTAGTTAAAATAAATAAAAGTGTGGATCATGGGTATCTCCAGAGAGGATAACTCTTGGAAGATGTGTGGTGCCTAGGGGAACAGCTATCTGTCCTGAATATGACCCCTAGGAACTGACATGATAGAAAAATCAATTTAATTCTGAAAGAAATTACCATTAAAAGACAACTCATGGAACTTAATTGCTTGAAATAATTTGAACGTGAAGTAAGCACAGTTCTGGAAAATCTATCAGAGATACCAGGCATATACCAGTGGGGGTAGCATCTTCCTCTAGCTCTTAAGATACTCAGTTTCAATGGATAAGGCTTGTAGGAGGCTTATGCTGCGATCAGTGGTGAAATAATTAGTCGCTGTTATCATTAAGCGTCAGTACTCGCACGACATGAGTCCTGCAAATGAACGTTACTGAGCTGTTACTTCCAGGTCCTTAAGCTGACTCCTGTATCAGCTTGCACAGTAGATGCGTATTTCCCTCCAGATGGTCCTCAAAAAGCGGGTAGAGGTAGAAGGGTGCGGTGTGAGTGATAGGACGCAGCGTGAGGCCATGGCTGCAAGGGAGCGGGCGAGCAAGAACCAAGTGTGCACAGCAAGTTTGCTGCATGTGCCAGGAGATGAGCAGCAGAAGAGGTGCTGGACTTGGGCTGGGGCCTCCAGGCCCTCATCCTCACACTCCAAACTTCCAGCTAAACAAGACTCAGGCACTTGTTCGTGCTCCTGCTAAGAGGATGAGGGCTCAGCTCCACAGCATAATAGTAATATCAGTGTACATTTCTGCCGTCATCACTGGCATTTTGGATTGGTTTACTGTGGTTACAGTAGAACCTGGGCTTGCACAAGGACACCGTTATGCCAGGCACTTAAAAAACAGCGATAGCCTAAAGAGATTACATCCTAAGGGAGCATCTTTTTCCCTGAGGACAGCCTAGCAGTGGAAGAACTTCCTTGCAGAGACTGTGCAGTCTCCATCTTCAGAGGTTTTCAAGATCAGACTGGACAAAGCCCTAAGGAACCTGGTCTCATCCCATTGTGGCTGTGCTTGAGCAAGTGGTTAGACTAGGGACCTACTGGCTTCCATCACCCTGAATTATGATCCTATGATCTTTACCTGGGGTTGTTTAGGTGTTAATGTTAAAAAATAAACACTGTGCTCTATCTGTAGGCAGGTACCTGCCTATAAGCTAACTTGTTGATGGCATTTTCTCCTGTGCAGGGCCTCCTGAAGGAAATACTGTGCTTAAGGGTGTAGCTAGTCCTGGTTTCTTCTCACTTGCATATTAGTGACCAGGGCAGGTCAACATTAATTGTGACTATTTCTTAGGAATTTTATTTGTTAGCGGTTTAGCACTTTTTCCTTAAGCTCATTAAGTCATTACTCACAGTTCAGTCACACCTCTGATGGTGGTTCAATACAGCAAAGCATTTATTTTTTTCCTCTGGTGCTAACTACGTATTTGCACAGCCTTTTTTGTTTTATCTGATGACGTTATTTCCTTTCCTCATAGATGGATACTTCCTCCACTCTTCATCCTTCCTCCTCCTCCTCCTCCTCACCTTCCCTCCCCCTGCATGCCTCCAGTGCCAGGACGACAGCTCTAAGGCTGCTGGCAATCCACTGGCTGTTGCAAATCAAGGGCTTTAATCACAGCATGATGCCATCATGTGAGCAAATATGATATTGATGGTGTTCGCTAATATGCTTTTTTTAAAAAATGAAAACGTTAAAAATAAATCTTTTAGGGGAATTTTACATATTAATGCACAGTAATTTGAATATGTGCTAATACTTTTCGCATTTGGAATGCTTAATTGATAAAGATTATATGGATAGAGATCTATAATTAACTGATAAACGTTAAAACATTAGCAGATAAAGATTTATATTGTTCCTGAGGAAAATGATAAGAGTTTTCCCTCTCTGCTGCACCTGTGTAAGGAGTGATAAAGGAAGAAAAGCAGGAATATGGCATTTAGTGTGGCTTAAATGCAGCTTGCTTTATTGTGTCATTGCTGAATTAAGGTAATTAAACTTTACACAAACTTTTGGTTTTTTTAATTATTTTTGAAAGAGAGAGAAGTTAATTTCAGCCTAATTGGAATACTTTATATTCTGGGAAACTATTCTGGACCAAGAATTGCCATAATCAAGGATCAAAGCAGACAGAGAGTTTTCCCTCTGTACTCCTCACCCAGAACTCGACAGGAACCACACGTTGCATAACAAAAGATCAGAGATTAAAGGCTGTGCAGACTGTCTTCGTGGGAGTGAAAATTTGCTCACGCATGAGGAAGTCCATCAAAGCTTGTCTGAAAGTTGTATGCGACAGGAAATACACTAATTTTACAGGCAGAGTGGTTAAATGGATTTTCCTACCAAATCAAAAGTAGAAGTAGAATTAGAGCCAAATCCACCCACCAGTGGGAATTCAGTGGAAATACCTCCCTCGACTCCGCATCTGGGATTAGTCCACCAGACCTCAGGACCTCAGTCCCTCTGAGCCCACCCTGGACCCGCCAGACTTTGCTGCTGCCCTGCTAAGGAGACTGCAGCTCTGAACTCGAAAGGGCCCAGGGCTTGGCTTCTTCACGGCTATCTCTTTGCTCTCAATGGTACACCGAACATTCCTTAGTATTGTGCCAGTGCCAAAACCAGCCTATCATTTTTATTACGTCTTGTATGCAGTCATTTTCAGCCACTGATGTTTTTCTTTCTTAGCCTTTTTTTAAGGCTGTTCAATATAGATGTCTTGAAATAATGCTCCCGCGCAACAACGCTAAGACGTAATCATCAGTACAGTCCTAATGATGTTGCTCCTTTACCCTCTGTGCACTAGGTATTTGCAATGTAGAATGTATTTATGATCACTTCTCCCATCAAAAAGAGATAGTAATTATTAGTAATATATGGGCTGTTTACCAGTTTTTCTTAACACCTGGGCCTTTCACTGTGATAATCTACTTTTGCATCAAGACTTTTGCATTCATCTAGGTAAGTTCAGTATCTTTCACTACCTGTGTTTCAAAATGAAATTTGTGCCTTTATACTTCTGAATACAGATCTGACAGTTTTGAATCAACTACACTGCACATGGAAAGTCAGCGTAATCCCCAGGGTCTTGGATATTTTTTTAAAAAAGAGGACACACACACACACACCCCCCACCCACCCAGCAGCATCTGTATTTTGTAAGGAAACAGGACTGTCTGGTTAGCAGAGAACCAGTGTGGTTTCAGCATCCCAGGATGTGCTGCTGCCAACCCTTTATCGTTCCAGGTGAGAGCAGGCATCGGCCACTTCCAGCCCTTCATGTTCCAACAGCCATCATCACCCTCACCAATTCCCTTTCCCAGCACAGCCCTACCTAGGAAGGCCAGCTGTGTCCAGGCAAATGCCATGGGCAGGTCCCATCCCTTCCTGAAGACATCTCTGGTGGCTTCTACGGTGTGACATGATGCATCTGTGCCACTGGTCTCTCTGACTGCATGCTGACCTGCGAAGAGAAGGGCTCTTCCCACATGAATAGAATAAATAGAGGTGCGATAATCATGTGATTATAGCCAAATTAGTCAAAACCAGAGTCCCAACATATCTGGAGATACAACACTGGCACCCTTCCCCCAGAGTTTTGGCTCTCTGCTGACAAAGAATCATGGAATCATAGAATCGTAGAATGGTAAGGGTTGGAAGGGACTGTAAAGATCATCTGGTTCCAACCCCTCTGCCATGAGCAGGGACATCTTCCACTAGACCAGATTGCTCAGAGCTCCATCCAGTCTGGCCTTGAACACTTTCAGGGAGGGGGCATCCACAGCTTCTCTGGGCAACCTGTGTCAGTGTTTCACCACCCTCATGGTGAAGAATTTCTTCCCAGTATCTAATCTAAATCTGCCCTCTTTTGGTTTGGAGCCATTCCCCCTTGTG
>Ga0065711_1005171_pt1 | contig 21095 bp, 13 predicted proteins | sample Hoacrofraction12_FD_59098 | JGI IMG/M metagenome (GOLD analysis project Ga0065711, IMG submission 59098) | Hoatzin crop microbial communities from Cojedes, Venezuela - Epithelial fraction 12 v2 (version 2) | ecosystem: Host-associated > Birds > Digestive system > Esophagus > Crop | place...
CCCCGCGGCCCGCGCCGCGAGTGGGGGGTCCGGCGAGGGGGCGCGCAGCGGCGGGGTTACCTGGGCGGCGGGGGCCGGGGGGGGCTACGGCTCCTGGCCCGGCAGCCGGACACCCGTCCCCGGGGCGGGGGGAGCCCCCGCCGTGTCACCGCTCCGCGGGCCACCTCTGCCCTGGACCCCCCGGTTACCGCCTCCTCCTCCTCCTCCTCCTGCGGCACCCCCGGGCGCTGGGGAAGCGGCGGCTGGGGGCCGCCGCGAATAAAGTCACGCTCGGCAAGGAGCGAAGGAAGAGGTCTCTCCCTCCCTTGTTTACTGCCGGGGTCTATTATTTTTAATTGAGCGTTTCGCACACGTGCGCTGGGGAAGCGGCGGAGCCGGCGGGCCGGGGCCGGGGCCCGGGAGCCGGCCGGGCTGCGCGCCCGGAGCCGAACTGTCCGGCGGAGAGCGAGCTCGGCTGCTGTTCATCTCCGCGAGGGAAGTCCTTATCTTCTGCAAATATTTGATACTGGGACAAGTCCAGTAATTAACAAGAACAATCAATTTCACCGCCTGCTCGGGGATTTAAGAAGTCATCATCTGGAATTCATGAGCATTACAGTCTTTTTTTTTTTTTTTTTTCCCCCTGCTTGGATGCGTTATTGTATATGGTCTTTCCAGTGTGTGTGTGTTCCTAAGTGATTTCACCCTTTGATGCAAAAAGATGCAAGCCATTAACAACACAGATAATATTCACAACTGCTGATTCAGTGAGACTTCAGACCTCTCCGTGGGAGTGGGGAGAGGAGGGGGTAACCCTGACGGGAAAAAGAAAAAAAAAAAAGAGAAGGAAGAATGTTTCTGCCTTGGCTTTCTCCCTACCTCTCTGGCAGGAACTCCTACGGGAGTCCCGTGGGTGGGATGGGAGCCGTGCAGACCCAACACACCGCTGCCTGGTCCGAGGCTGGCCGGCGCTGCCCAGGTGGGAGCATCAGCCCACCCAGCCGGCCCGGGAACGGCTCGTACCGGAGGAGAAGCCAGCCTGGGAGAGGAATGGGACTCCCGAGCTCTGCAGCAGCATTTCTGGCCGGGCGCGGGCTTGAGGTGCCAGGGAGCCTGCGTGGCTGTCAGGACCCATTTACTGCCTGGCTGCAGCGAGCCAAGCAGGCCAGACAGGGAATGGCCCATGGCCCAGTTGTATCCAAAAAAAAAAAAAAAACCAACCCCAAATCATGCAAACTTGCCTCGTCTGGATCAAACTCAGACATCTGAGAAAGGTGCCCACACGCTGAATGGCAGAGTTTCACCCCATGCTGCCCCAGCCACCCAGTTCTGCACAAGTTCTCATCCTGGTTGTCAGCATCACAAGTCCTCGGTCCCCTCCCGCTCATGCAAACCCCACTTCTGACGGCTGGCAGCCCCCCGTACTGGCGCAGGTAAGGAAATACGTGGGGCGCATAGCTCTGCTCCATCTCAGGTAATCTCACACCTAGGGACTCACAGCCAGGCTTCTTAGGGGTTAGGCTGGCAGGGCTATGAGTGTCCTCCCCACATCTTTCAGAGGTCTTCACTGTTGATACAATTCCCACCCTTTCTTTTTTTTTCTCCCCATAAGCACTCTCCCCCCTCCCCCTTCACTTCTTGCTTTATGCCAGCTCCTCCTTACAATCATGCTGAAGTTCTTTGCAGTTCAACACAAGAAAGGAATTAGGGTGGCTGAGTCCAAAACTAATCTGGAGCAAAGAGAAAAAGCCAAATGCAGGTGCATTTTATTTAAGATCAAAAGCACAATGGTGTGAGATTGTATTATGCTCTCCACAGGAGCTGTATTTTTGTACTTCTACAATAGGATTAAGGTGTTCAGTAGAAAAGAGTATTAAAAAAAAAAGCCCCATTGGACTGGTACTAGCTGCATTTGAGTTTTTCTTAAATAGTGAGGACATTTCATCCTTCAAGGACTCTTATCATCCTATTTCCAAACACCTTTAAAAACAATAGGTGTGAAAGTTAGTAATAATTTAATTTTTACTATGTATTGCTGAGGATTCGTTCAGCCTTTTTTTATTGGAAGGAAGGATGTTACCATTTCTGCATTGACTCATTTCAAGATTTGCAGTCAACCAAATGCTTTTTAGTCAAACCTAAAGACATCTCCTTATTTAGCTGTGCATATTTGAGAGCACAGGATGTTGAATGTTAGTACACAAGGGCTGGACACAGCTGGGAGCACAGCTTCAAGCCACTTTTCCACCCTGAATAACTAAAGAAAGCACGAAAGAAAATCTTCAGCGCAACTTAACCAATGAAAGGTAGGCGACTGCGCAAAAAGTGCTACCTATTTTAAACTGGAAATCTGCAAAGCTCTGGCTAATTTTCAGTCTCCCAGTGCCAGGAAAGAACGACTGGAGTCTGGTTCTGTTCTAGCTGAGTTCATGGAACGCGACGGTGTTTAAATTAAAGATCTCCCCGACCTTCGCAGTGAGCAGTGAGCACCTAGAAATCAATTTGTGCATACTTAGTGAAGGTGGTTTATACACAGGTCCATTTTCTCTATATTGCCCCCACCCCTGTACCTACAAGTTCAACAATTACATTTTTAGGCATGACTCCATAAGGAAAAAACATACGGGTAGATCTCTGCTTGCACAGAGCTGACCTGTCTCTGGTTCTCCCTGACTTTGTCCCTTCACTAGCACTCTCCACAAGCTACCGTGTCTACCTCATCCTCCTAGAAAATTCGGTTTTCTAGTACATTGAGTCTTGGCACACTTGTTTTCACAAAAGCTGGTGTAGAATGCTGCCTCTCTCATATGGAAATGGTCTATTACTGCCTTTCAGAGGTGTAAATGACAGCACTGAAGAACAAAGCCCGAGTCCTATAAAACAACATGATCTTTGTGACAAAGTAATCCAATTATTGAGGTAGTGTGATAACCTTAGAGCTATATCAAAATGAAGAAACCACTTAGGAACTGACAAACATCTGTTTTCGTATCAGAGTGCATCAGCACAAGAACACCCTAATGTGGTCCTAATCAGCCAAAGTATCGCTCTCGTCTTTTACATTCAGCATGGCTTATCTGCTTCTCCATAATAAAACCAAGGGTGATACTTGCACTGTGTTCTGGTAGCAGGAAAAGCCTCTGTTACTTAAATTGAAGCAATCTGCTTCTATGCAGGTCCCGTCTCCTTTCCCCCAGAGGCAACAGAGAATCCCAGCTATGATATTTCAAAAAGACAAACAAATATCTTCCTAGGGAACATAACGCGTGCTGCTGTTGCGTCCCTGAACAGGGCTCTCTATCCAGTTTGTTGTTTGTTCCTCCAACTAAATGAGAGAGTTATGTTTTCAGCAGAGTAACTGGTAGTCTTAAATGCAGTTTGGATCCCACATTTCAGTCCTACTGACTAAATAAGGAATATATTTATTTTTAGAAGAAGGCGTGTACAAAATCTGAAAGAAACAGGAAATGTTGATTAAATTAAATGTTGATTAGGTGTTCTGTAATTTAAACTGTTGCAAGCATACAGAACGATGAAAAGGAAGCCAGCTGAAAGAGTTATGATAGTTGCTTTTAGTTGTCCACGCTGAGCAAAAATTAAATATTACAAGAATCTGTAAACAGCTTTCAGCTTCAATAACGTATTAAAGGCCCAAGCAACACTCATCTGTCATGCTACCATTAGTAATTCTTAGATTTCAATGAGATTACTCACATGTATAAAAATAAGCATAATCTATCAGGACACACAGATGAATAAAGACAGTCACAAGGATGGATTTAGAAGCAGGCTGGGACTTCATTAACACGGTATTTTCACATGTCAAGCAGTTAAGTGGGCCCAGCACAGGGATTATAAAGCTACAATTTTGGGCAGATCCTCCCTAATCTCTCGCTTACAACAAGCTCGCATCTGAAGCCCACCCCTCATCCCTTCCCCAAGAAAAGGAAGGAGGACCTAAACCCCAAACCACTTCACGTAGGTTTGCTGCTTTCCTAGGCACAAATCCAGATTTCTTGCACATTTCAGCCTTAGTCCACACTGGACATTATCTCAGAATTTCCATAAATTCCAACAGATGAGTAAATACATATGTTCTCATCTATTCCATTTCCAAATCCATTTTTTCAGCCAGTCCTTGGCCCCATGGTGCTACAAGGCTGTGAAAACATTACATGCCTCCCCCAACTATACCCTAACAGAAGAACATACCTTTCATGACACCAGAATACCCGATCAAGTGACAGCATCCCGAGACCACAGTTTCTACGCCATGACACAGAGGGAGAAGAAACACCGTAGCCTAAGGCAGAGACCCCCAAACCCTAGCTTCACTTACGTGCCTACCAAAAGCCAGAGACCCAGTCAAGCATCGCAGCTGGCAGTCTCACGCGTACATTCTGACTGTCCGCTTTCTTTCCTGGCTGTTTACCCCACCACCAGGTTAATTAATAGCGTTTTTGATGGAGCCTCCACTGGAGGCAGAGGAAGCACTTGCAGGATGAGAAACCATGTGGTGATGCTTACTTACGGAGACCACTTGGAATGTGTCTCGCATGGCTCGGCGGGGGTCGCTTAGGTCTAATTAGTCAGGATAGACCATTAGGACAGCGCGAGCATGGTACTTCCAGACTCCCAAGTAATCCAGCTCTGTCGGCATGGTGCAGCACTGTGCACAGCATGCATGTGAAACTCAAGCAAGGACTGCAACATAAAGTTTTCAAAACTATCAGGAGTTTTGGGTGCTCAACGAGCAGAAGAAATTGTGGGGCCTCAGGTGGCACAGAGTTTTCCAAAAGTAGGTGTCTTTCATTGTTAAATCCAGCCTCATTTTTTAAAACTTACCATTGACTGAAAAAGGGAGGTAATCAAAATCATCTGTGGCTGCTGAAAATAGAGGCCGGGTCCTGGGAGTAAGTTTTAGCAGGACTGAGCACCGAGTGTCTTGTCAGTAGCACAGGAACAGGGATACACTGTTTTATTAGCGTTAGTATCTCCACAATGCTCCTTAAAGCAAAACAAAAGAAAATAATGCTGTAAAAGGACAGAAAAAATGTCTCCATTTCCTGTCGTTGCCAAAAGTCTCTAATTTTGAATATAATCAACCTTTGTGCCACAAGAAAGAGTATTTTTTTATGTATTTAGGCACAGTAATTGATCTTAAAATAAATCTGAAAAAGCGCTGTAAACCTGTTTAAAATTTAGCACCATTACTGTAGGTTTATCATCCAGCATGTACGCAGTCAGTAGTACCCTCAAGAAAAGCAAGCAAACATAACAAAACCAAACAAAAATTAAGAAGTGGCCAAATCCCCAGCCGAAGATACTGTTCCTTTGAAGAAAGTTTGTTCTGTTGAGTTGTGATCTTTGTTTGAAAAATCATAGAGCACATACAGTTTTTGCTACAACATTTTTCATGTCAAGCTGTTTTCTTGCTCTACCATCTTTTGCAAAGTAGCACAGCTCCTAATATTGCTAAATTACTATCATAAAAACAAAGAGGAGAGGAGGTTGCAATGCAATGAGACGTTGTTTGTATTTGTAACGGGGCAATCACTGATTTAAAATTGGCGTTGGAACTCCTTTTCTGAAATGATTGCTGGGTTAGGAAAGCAACACTTTAAACCAGCTAGCGACACCTGAATTTCTGAAGGAAGGCTCAGGTTTAGCACTTGTCCTAGTCTGTGTTTTGACTATTAGTCCTGTGCATTTTTAAATGTGTGCATGTTCTGTTGCTCTGGAAGTATCCTATAGTAATCCTCATACGATCACTGTCTAGAAGGCTCATACATCTTTATATTTTACCTTTAAAGCAAACAATTCTCTACGAATGAAATTCCCTTAGGAACACAAAGCCATTTCACCTCGTACACCTGCTCATGTGGTTACAGGTATGCAGTGAAGGATAAGCAATACAAAATATTTTATATTCTGCTTTTACAGTGTGTAGGCATTCAGGCTGCTCACTACAAATGACTGCACAAAGTGAGAGGCACTGAAGAATCAGGCCCCAAAGATTTTCTATACTGGATCAGATCAGTGGTGCATTAAGTGTGTCACCTCACAGCTGGATGCTCCAAAATGAACCTAGCTATCTGGGTAGTACTGTGGCAACTACTCTGGCAGGCAGGTTGCATCCAGGAGAGGAGACTGGGGTTTGTCTTTTATTTTCTTAGTGTATCTAATCCAAACTGTCCTCATTTGTGATTAAATTGTTCAGACTTCCTTAACAGTTAAACAAGAGTACCTGACTCTGGTTGTGAGACAGGATGTAAGACACAGCATTAGAAAATATGAATAATAGCATGAAGAAGCGAAAAAAACCGAAAAGAACAAACCCAAACACATTATTTTCTCACTATTTTCATATAGTTCTGTGGTACAACAAAGTAGTCCGCAACATAAGCAACACACGATAGTTATGCTGTAATTTACATCATGGTATTTTACACTGCAGAGCTATTTTGTGGAACTTTACAGCTTTATATAAAGATCCATTTAAGTCAGAAGTGTGACTTAATATTACACAAACAATAATAATACACAATATGTAAATATCATCTAGCTATAGGAAGCGCCAGGTATCAGCAACACGAAGTAGCAAAAAGCACATAAAGCTGTCTCAATCTTCTAGAGGTTTCACATGCTGAACCTCCGTGAGAATCAGATTGCAGCGAATCAAGTCAAAGACACCTATGTTCCTAAAACAGTTCAACATGCTGATTTCAGCATCCAAAAAATCCAAAGCCCCCTCTGCAGAAGAGCAAACCTTTCAGTGCACATTAAATACACCGGTCGTGATTGTTACGCAACTGATGCGACTGTTCAAAAGCACTTACGTACCTGCTATAGGACTGAAAGCCAGTGGCAGGTATATGTGTCCCCTAACAGCTTCTCTGGAGCTCGGTTTCAGTCACCAGAAAAACACACTAAGAAAGTATATCTGCATACTGTTACAACAAACCCTCTTCCGCTACTGGTTTGCATACTGTTTTTTAGAAGAGTTTAATCTCAGCAATATTTTCAAACATACGCCGTATGACTGGTGATTCAGTTTCCCCAGTTCACGTCGCAGCACATAAAAGCTTTCAAGAAGAACATGTGTCCCACCATCCATTCGCTCTTAGTCATTCTGACACATAAGGCTTGATTGCAATCCTTTGCCAAAAAAAGGTCATTCACAAAAGTATTGTTTTCCCCTTTTTTTTTTGATTCTGACAGACCTACTTGTCTCCAGACAAAACAATGTGAAGAGATGAGTAACCAATGATCTGTTTCTGAAAATGTTTATGTGTAGAACTGTTATTGATACACTTGAAATTTCACTAGTAGAAAACACAGCTCTTGTTGGGGATTGGTTTAAATGGGCTTGTTTTCTCCTCTGACCGTGTAGTTGGAACCCCTGGTTGCGTGTGGTGGTGGTGTGTGGGTGAAGAGCCCCAGGTTTGCAGTGTGGCTGAGTGCGGGGACTGTCCCAGCATTTGCTGGAAGAAAGGGCCAGCCCCCAGGCAGCGCTCCCGGGCAGGGAAGCCGCAGGTTTAGCCCCTCTGTTGGCACCAGTTTCAGGGCACTGCGCAGAGAAGTCAGAGTAGAAAAGAAGGATAGAAGGGAAGAAGGCAGGCCATAAGGGTGGGATCAGGATAGACACAAAATGTCAAGTGGCTCTGTAGAAACTGCAGAAATCGATACATTAGGCATACAAAAAAACCTCACACAGAACTCTCATCAGACCAGTTAGGGGGGTCTGAATTAGTTGTTTGTTTGTGTTTGTTGGTTTTTTTTTTTAATCTTTTAACTGACTTAGAAAAAAACTGAAAAGTCTGTAAAAACCAAAGGCCTCTAGTATGGACCTTTCTTCAGGCAAAAAAATAAAATCTACAATAAAACTCTATTGTATCCATCCTCCAAGCCAGAAGCAGAGCTGGTATTTGTAAACCTAGAGCGGCGATTAGAAGCCAGGCTTGCAGACAAAGAGCAAATCCAAGGGTTCACAGCAAGGACTCTCCAACCGTAATATTCCTGAAGTCCTCCTCACCCAGACAGCAGCTGTTTATATCTGGAATATTTTTTTTCCTCTTACTTTGATTCATACTAATACTTCAATAACACAGACTTTCATACAGCTGATTAATTGAATTTCCTTTTCGGGTAAGGAGGTTTTCGAAGACAAAAGTGACTGTGAGATAACCATTAGCCATAACGAAGTAGAGACTGAATTTTAGTGGAGGAAAAAAGGGTCAGCAACAGGCCTGGGACAGGAGGAGGAGGCACCAAAGGAAGACTCACTGGAGCCCTGAACAGTGTTAGAGGTGAAGCAGTGATCTTTCACACTGCGAACAGTAGTTAGGCTACTCTCTGCCCTTTTCAGCTTTGAAAGGCTGACTGCTTTCAGGAGAATTAAATATTTAGTATTTAGTTTATAGCAGGCAATGGTGTTTTGCTCAGGAATGGTTAGCATCTCTTGAAGCACTCAGGAGCTGCAAAAGCTATCTTTTCCTATTTCAGCTTCCCTTGTTCAGAGTTTCTGAAAAACTGTTCAGTTGCTGAATAGTTGGAGTGACACTGAAAACTAACCACCTTCCTACTCTCGTGTTACCTTCCCCTACAACCTGTTTGCCCTCCTCACGTGCTGTTTTCCTGAAAAACAGCTTACTGGTAAGTGGCAGGATCACTATTTCTGTAGTGACAGAACTCATCAGAGAAGAATGCAGAGATGAACGTTGTTTTTGTAGCAAGAGGAATGACTTTTTTTGGGCAGACTTATTCCACGGAGGACCTGGTAAGGACAATCCTGCTTGTTACAGTAATTCACAGGCTCACATCTTCACCCCTCTGGGCCTAACCGATTCCCCGGTGATCAGTGCCCAGCCAGTGCTCGTGTGTGCACGCATGCGTGCACGTCTGCCAGGCAACAAGTGTGCAACAGAGGGCTGAAACTCACCCTGGTCTGTGAAGCATGGGGGCCTATGACTGAAAATCTGCTCCCTTGCATAATCCTGAAATTAGCAAATTTCTAGTAAAGGATGTCAGACAGAAATGGGAGGAGAAAAAATGCTTTCAGTAAGCGGAGAGGAAAACCCAGCGTCGGAAAGTAACCGACAGGATTCATGCCCAGTTCGAGCTGCATCTCTGTCACCGATTGCTGTGTGACCTGGAGTGAGGCACGTCAGTTCCTCTGACTTCAAAATCCCTGCTCTGGAAAATGAGAGCAGGGGTAGGTGAAGCTATGTTAAAGACCCTTGGCTGGTTAGAAGACGTGTTGTACGAGTGCCAGTTGATTACAACCAACTTCTGACAGATAGGGGAGGGAAGGAGACCAGATGAAAAAATATGCTCCTCGCAAACTGTAGCATGCATGAAGAATGTCACTGGTGGAAAGGGATTATCTGCTTGGCAGCGGTGTTCAATGGGATCTGTGATTGCCCAGGTAAAACAGCTAAAAGCCAGTAAGTGGGCCTTCCTCAGGTACGCTGCTAGCCACCGGTGGTTTCAGTCCTGCAAGGGAAGGAGTTCTCCAGCCATGCCCCCATAAGAAGGTGCTTGTGGGCATTCTGAAGAGCTACGTTTCCACAGCGGTGTTGGGGCTACCTGGCAGGGTGACAGCTGGAGTTGCCACATGCTTCTGCGGCTGATAACTCATTCCACGTGCTTTGGGCAACTGGGAGGCTTCTAGGCACGATGGACGGGGTCTTCCACTGACACAGTTCCTAGATAAACTGTACCCACTATAAACTGAACCCATAGGCCAAACCTCTGCACTGCAGACTGAGCTCCAAAGTATAGCTATTTGAAAAGCATGGGATTTCTTTTTTAATGAAAGCTCTGTAAGTTTCAGGGTTACAAAGTAAGTACACACATAGTCATGTGATATTTTGCTTTGATATTAACATACTCTTCTTGACAAAAAAAGCTGAAATACACCTTGTCTGTACACCAGCAGCTAAGAGGCTTTAATGTTCAGGTACCAGTAAAATAATTTTCCATGAAACTATGTGTCGCTATGTCTGAGCAGACAGTGGGTATTTCAGGCTGTACAGTGAAACCTATTATCAGAACTGTCCATAGCAGCCTCCGTTAAGCCCAAAAGAGAAAGCAAACTTTTACAGCATTTGAGCTGAATTTGAGCTGAGCAGCGAACCTGGGTACAGTTCTATGGCTAGCAGGGTTCTTCAGGTACTACCATCTATTGGCTTTATTCCCGAAGGCAAGCCAGTTCACTACTAGAGGTTCTTCTGTTTATATAACGAGAGAAAATAGCTTCTACTCAGTACATGTATCTGCCTGTCTGTCTAGAATTCATACAGTTTGATGATGTCTGACTGGACTAATGGTTCTTTCGTTCATGATGAACCATGTTTTCGTTTGGGAGCAGCAGGGAGGGAGGCAAGCAGGCAGCCAAGAAAAAGCCGAAGAGAAGGTCTCAGCTGGCACACACAGAAGCGTTTCCCAGAAGGGATGCCCTCTTCCTCCTCCCCAAACCTGTGGCTCTGCCACACCCTACTCATACTCCCCGCCACAGTTTGAGCAGTAGCAGCTACCTGGCATCTCCGCGGGCGGCTGGGTACCTGCTCGGGGCTCGCTGCCACCTCATCAGCTACGAGCACCCTCCCCTGGGTACCTGGTGACAGACCAAAAAACCATTCGAGTCTTTAGCAAATATATAAATTTTTTTCTGCCGTGATGTTTTAAATCCTTTCTTCAAGCCTTTGTTAGTTGTGCTTGGAAGAACTCCAGGCAGCCCAGAAGACAAAGCAATGTAATACTTAAAAAAATCCAGTTTATTTGTGTGTCAATAAGGGTTCACGCGCATACCCACCCTGCGAAGATACGAGAGCAATACTGCCTTCCCTCCCATCTCTGCCTTGCTGCTTTGCAGCAAGGTGTAACTGAGAAAATCATCTGCTGAGGTGACGTAAAACCCAGTGTCCCTGAATTCATTATTAGTATTATTTAAGCAAGGAACAGAGTCAAAAAGTCAAGAAAGGACTTTGTGTGTGTACATACTGGAGGCTTCAGTCCACCCTTTGCATGGGGATAAAGAACACTATCTGTTTACAGACAAAAGTAATGAAACCTACAAGGTTGTTTAAACCTTCGTTCTTAATAGGTATAATTCTGGTTTCTTTTCAAGCTGAAGTGTTTGTGACTTGAAATCCACCTTATCACAACTGTCTGGGTCCCAGTGATTCCCTTTTTGAAGCAAGTTACTTGTTGCAAAAGTAAATTACTTTGTGTGATTTTCTTAAAAGATTATGAAAAGACTTTCTCATAGCATTCGGGTTGCCAGTTTGAACTGGGTGGCAAATAAGAGGTGGCGAAGTAATTAGCACCTCAGATATATAATAGAATAAAAATTAATATTTATGTCTCGTTTTGAACCCACTCAGACACACCGGATCTAAATTCAGCTCAGACGTGGAAGTTGTTGGGGGTGAATTCTGCTGAGAAAAAATTACGTTCGGAGAAGACAGAGAAAGCATTGCAATGAAAAATGAAACACAATACAGAACAGAAATCTGTGAGAATGAAAAATCTAAAATATTATACGGAAACTAAACAGAGACAGAAAGGTTGTTATTAAAAAAAAACCCCACATTTCAGGATCCCAAATTGTTGGAAGTCCTGTTTCTATACATAGCCTAAGCTTCAGTTTTCCTAAAAAATGAGCTACTACAAAGTAATGATCATTGTCTACAGAAGAGGCTTTACGTTATCCAGGAAAAAGTCACAAGCCACACGAATTGCTTTCAGCCAGTAATTCACAAAGGATCTGATTCTGCAAAGTAGTTATCGGGTAGCAGCACTGCTACACAAAGTGCCAAAGCCACAGTGAGAGTCCATGTGTAGGCAGATCACCCCACCCAGGCGCAACCACAGCAGGCGGGAGGTGGAAAAAGCGAGCCCACACCTGCAGCCTGAAAACTTAGAGCCACAAGAGCTCATGGATCTGCTAATGAAGAGCAGACTGTCCATATCCTTAGAATTCAGTAAATAAGTGGAAATATTTAAAGTACAAAAGAAAGCATAGTTCGTATAGCAGTGTTTCCCATCCCTCTGTGCTGGTTTCCCTGTCAGTATAACTCTGCCAGCTTTAATGCCCATTATTTCTAATTTGCCATACAAGAGGAAAGGCAATCAGGAAAGTTCATGTGCTCACATATACTTACACCCATGCGTGCATCGATATATCATACATAATTTCTCAAAGTAAATATGTAGTGATTAATTTAATATAAGAAATAATTGCAAACAGCATACTGGGTCATGGGTGACAAATCTAATCATTTACTGAGAGTAATATATGCAGAAATAAACAAGATATAGCTTATAACCAACGTGTGGGAAGTTAGCTGTGATTCATGCAAGCGTCTGCATTTCTTGTTTGTGGACAGACGGTTGCAAATTTAAGCACTTAACAGACACCTCTCTAATTTCCTGGTAATTAATGATTTTTGTAATGGTTATTAAGGCCTCAAGTCCTAGTACTGTCGGCTCATTATTGTGTATATGAGCTAACCGTCATCAGTTAAAAATATAGGTGGACGAGAGGCAGCTCCGTCTTCTCTTGGGCTGCTGTGGCTCTCCGAACGGGAACGTGTGACCCCCTCTAGTGGAAAAAGGGAGGAGGGGGAAAGCGGCTCTGCAGAATGGCCCACGGTGAGACACGGGCATCCCCACCGCCTCTGCGATCGATAAACAAAAATTTCTCTGATCACGCACCTCTTCAGATGCTCCGGGATCGACAAGATGCAGCATCACCGGTATTTTGCTGCAGGACGCAGGAAAGCGCTTGTAATGGAGCAGAGTAAAATGAAGGAACCAAGGCTTGGGCCAAGCATCCTGTTTCACTCTGACAACAGCACAGTTCAGCCAACCCACCCTAAAGAAGTTTCCTTTTCATAAACAGCCACTTCAGTTGCAAAGTCCTTTAGAACATGGATGCCGAAATGGTGCAATTAATGGAGAAAAAGGAAAAAAAATACGACAGGTACAAACTTTGCCTACCTTTATTTCTTCTGACACGTGTTTTAATGGGATGCATTCCCATTCCAGGAAAGGAGCCTATTTAGTTGTTTGAACGGTCTCGTTTTTCCTCCACAGATGGGAATGAACTGAAACCTGTTATTACTGCCCAGTGCTGTGGTTGCACAGTGTGAACACAGAGCTACGAGCCTCACGGTCCTGAGCTGGCCAGGACTTCCGTCCTTACACAAGCCATTGGCTTTCTCCCATCTCAGTTTCTGCACCTTCAAACTAGTGAAAATACTTACCCTCGGAGCTGCTCAAAGGTGAAGCATATGCTCAACAGCAAAGGAAAGTTATGAAGTATATATATACACAGCACGAGTGTGGAAGCACACAGCACTGGCCACCTGGGTTCCCAGAGTCCCCACCTTCGCATGCAGATGAAAACTGGCCTGGGTACACTAAGCAATGACATCTTAGTGGTGCGCTCCTTGTCCTCATCAGGAATGCTTACACTGCAAAGACAAGCCATTCTTTCAATGCTTTGTCACCTCCACATCTAAAGGAAACCAGGCAATAACTTTTTAGATGCGCTACAAAAAGGTCTCTGAACCTCCAAAAGAGGTCATTCGTATTTGGGTGAGAGCACAACATTTTTCTTTTTTTTTTTCTTCAGGCAAAACGATAATTGTGAAAGAAAAGCTTTAGTAAACCACTCTCTGCAAAGTCAGGTCAATTGTGTTGTGCCTGTGCACAACTCAAAGTGAAGTTAGATTTAGATGGTAGGCAAGGGAGGCCACAAGTTTGCCTCAGCAGGTTTCTTTCCGGAGAAAACTGAAGCCCCCTCACAGCCGAGCTCAAGTTTTCAGAAAGTTCCTGAACCTCCTCCTGGTCCCTCTGCACAGCAGTGTGGACTTGCTGGATTTTAGGGTGGGATGATGGATCCATACTGCAAATGCAAATAGCAACATGCTGTGTTGCACTGGAGCTGGGCAACTGGTTAGACAGGAGGAGCAGAGAGGCCCGTCCGTGTTGGTTTTTGGAAAGCTGAGGAGAAGCAGAAAACAATTCTCCTTTCTGTGAATCTATCTCACACTTTTTTTTCTCCTTCTCATGGAAACTGAGGGTAGCATTTTCCTTTACATATTTTTTAAACTGTTTTCACATCTTAAAAGATTAATATCAGCTGTCAAGATGGTAGTTGTGTGTATATAATTCTATATTCTTCACTCGGTGTGTAACCTCAAAACTCTTTATTGATTTACAGACTTTTCAAGTGCTGTTTGCACCATCCTGTGACACAGGGCTATGTACTACACACGTTTCTTTCATTTAAACATTCATGTTTACAGGTAATTTTCCAGTATTCAGAAAACGTGGTAAAAGTGGAAGTGTGAAACAGTTGTAAGATGCTAGAAAGTGTCGTCCCAGGTTCTAGAAAAACTTCTCGGAATCAACTCACCTGGCCAGGAAATACCCCTGCCTGCAACCCATGTTCGGTTAGCTTTTCAAAAAGGGGGTTTTAAGAGGTTTCATTTTAATGTTTTAATATCACAGCAGATTGTGGTGCCTTACAGTAATCAATCCGTGATTAATTCCGAGGATGCACTAAAGGGTGTGCTGTTATATAAAAAGATGAGAAAAGGGGATTTTACCCGTTTATTATTTGCATAATGATTGAGGACTCCCCTCCGTTGAGTGCTAGCTAATTTGCAAGACAAAAAAAATGAATGCTCACTTTCAACATGCACCTAGTTAAGTGCTAGTGGGAACTCTTGTCTGAGACTTCTCTTTGCACGTTTGCATACAGCTGAACCTGTACCTCCAGACCATTAAAATGCTACCAGCGAGATTTTCAAGCAGCCTGTGAAGTTTAGTGGGATTTTCACATGCAAGTCTCTGCTCTATTTTGAGAAATTTAGAGTAAGTGCAGGTGTGCAAATAAAGATACTAATATAAATTCTAACTAGAAGTTGAAGAACCAATGTAATAATTAATTAGAAGTCATAAATCAAATGCTTGTTATCTACTGTTTACGTGTTAGCAAAAAGGAGAACTGTATGACTCTTAAATCGCTTAAACAGCACAGACGAGAGCTCGTGCTATGCTGGTGTCATTCATTGCCTGCATTAAAAGAAAACTAGTCATGTAGGAAATGACCACTTGATTCTAATAGCAGATCCCCTCTCAGTTCTCTGTGAAAGATCAGAACAGCAAGGCAGTGCTTACTCCCCTCTCAAGGAATTCCTCCTGGGACTCAGAGCTGGCACCTGACGGCAGCAGATCACCGAGGTTAAGCACCCAGCCCTGCTCACAGGCCAGGCACTATCCCGCTTCTTCACGGGACAAGCCGGTTTTGCATCCAGATGCATTTTTAGCACAATCCGCTTTCCTCCGTTTCCCACCACTGTTACTTTAACTAGATTTTCCTGTGCTTGGAAGCTTGAATGCTTTGGCAGGCTTTACAAAGAGAAGTGCAGCTTTTGACCTCCGGGCATTATCTAAGTCCGCACCACACATTTATCAGCCTGAATGTAGTGTTAGTTTTATGGAGGTTTCCGCTATCAGTTCATGACAGTTTCTAGTCTGCCCAGTTCTCCTTTCCGATCAGATGAGCACCTGCTAGTCTCAGGACTGGAGAGCCCACGTTAACCATTCACGCACCAGCGGAGCCTCCGCAATCGCCACCGACCGCACAGCGCACCTCAACGCTCGCACTTGCAAATCCAGTAGTCACACAAGGCTTGTATCAGCGCTGAAAAGCTGAAAAAGCAACCCTACCAATGCAAAAGGCACTGGCTTCAGCCAGCCACCAACTGCCCTGCCTACCTCCGAAAGAGGGCAGGTAGCAGCTGTAAAGGAGCACTTCAGAGTAAGCAGGGATTATAACATACCTGGTCAAAACAAGGCCAACACTACCTATTTTCAGCAAACACCTTAGAAGACCTCTGGTGCTGTTCTGCAACGACGCATACAAAAATATACAGGTTTGTGCAGCTCGGCACATGTTTTTTGAGATCTGGCTTTTGGTCTGTCTGTAAACCCCGAGAAGTCTGTGTATGCCCGAGTGTCACGCCACAAGAAGCGAGCTGCACGGCCTTGATTAGCACCTGCCTGCTCCGTCGAAGAATGACAGTCAACTTGCTTCTTCACTTGTCTAACCATGGATGCACTGATTTGATTGAAAATACATAAATGTAAATTTAACACCTTCCCCGAGTGATCGTTACAGCGTTTTGGAATGGCCTCCTCGTACACGTGTGCTCGTGGCCACGGATCTCCATGGTTTAGTCAGTGCTTCTGCCACCAGCTCCAGGTGAACAGGATACCTTACTTTGAGGAGAGGTCCCTGGACATTCAGATGTGAAACATTTTGGTTTACTACATGGGATAATGTCTCTCTCTAGTGGCTAGGTACAGTCAGTATAGCAGCCTGGTTACTTACAGTTTTGATGGCATTTGCTAGTTAAACAATCACTGCCATAGCCAAATTCTGTGCTAAAGGTCCCAGGTTTAACCACTTTATTGAGCACACCATTGATGTGCTGTCCTGACTACACTCAATCCAACAAGAACTTGTTCATTTTGCAGGGATTCTTAGCTGTTTAATTTTACAGAAAGAATATTGCTTAGAAAGAGGTGAAAGTTAGCGAGAATACCCAAGGTCTGGGAATTTCTTACTGGCTACGTATATCTCAACCAAACTCAGGCTGTTTGGCACTGGGAGTCTCAGGACACTTCTGAAATCCCAAGGGTATGTAACATTTAGACAGAGGGCGAAAACAAGCTTTTCTCTCAGCTCCTGACGTATTTCACCTTCTTGTTCTCCTAATACACCAACAGAACGTTCAAGTGGGGGAAATTCTAATAAAAAAGGATGATATTCAAGAGTTAAGAGGCTGCTAACGTGATGTAGGTTCTCTCTTCCTCTCCACTTGCTCACAAACAAGAGTTCAGTTCAAGTGATCGGTGACCAAAGGCCAGATTTTTAGCAGCAATTAGATGCAAAAAAGATAACAGTTACTGACTTAGAAGGGACTTCAGAAATTCTCTGTTGCACATATGGAGAAAATCCCACTGCTGAATGCCTGCCTTTCTGAAAACCTGGTTATACACCCAATTTTCTCACAACAATAACTGACCTTCACCATTACTGATACGCAATTGTTGTTTGGTAAAAACAAAATAAGGATTTCAACCCAGCCTTTAGTGTCCAGCCACCACCAGGGTCAGTGGTGTTGACTGGGGTGGGAGTTCGTCATGGTAAGACACTGAGTGGAGGCTGGTACTGCCCTGTCAAGGTTATGTGCCTAATTAGGAGATTTCCATCTCTAAGGCTGCCCGTCTGGCAGTAAGAGTCAGTAAAGCCTCAAGACTGATAACCTCATGATGGTGTTTTCAAGCACGCCTGTCCAGTTCTGCTAGCACAGAGCGCAAGCGAACTGTAGCCTCTTTGCCGATGTCTTGTCAGAGCATCATTCCCTAAAGCAGCAGGGCAGCTACACTGGGTGGTGGAGCACCCAGACTTTGGGACACGTTGAGGACTCTCCACTGGGACGCTTGCCCCGCACAGCGCTCAGGTGGGGAGGGCAGGGAGGTGGCAGCTGCGAACAAGCCCATATTCTACCCTTGCTCTTCCCAGTGAAGTGGAACTTCGCTGCAGTGAACGGGAGAGATGGGAACTGCTGGAGAGAAAGAAATGCTGGCGAAGAGGGGGGGAATGTTCCAGCGCTAGCAAATACAGCTGCTTTTGCATATGGCTAAGCCAAGAAGAAGGGAAACTTAGGGATGGGAAACACCAGGGAAAGCTCTTCCACCAAATTATAAACAAGACAGTAATTGGGGCTAGAGAAATAATATCCTCGTGTTCTTCCAAGGCTGCAAACAAATCAGTGGCAGAAAAACAAGATCTAAGACCTCTTTCCAGTGTTCCAGTCCCATTCTGCATTTCCTAGACCATGCTATCTTTTATTTAAGGACAGAAAAAAAAACCAAAACGAACAACAACAAAAAAGGGATCCTAATCTGAGATGAACTGAAGGCTTGATATTTGAAAATTAACACATACCTTGCTGTATCTTGTAGGCTCTGGCACTGCATTTATCTGGGGCAAACAAAGGTTTTGCCTGGTTCTAAGCCCAGTGAGATGGCAGAATATGAGCTTCTACAACTGTCTGAAGCCTCCAGTCCACTGCAAAGCAGTTTCCCAGGCGGGGCAGTTTGCTGCCCAATCTCGCAAGTCTCAAGACCAGGTGAGAAAGGCAGGCCTGACACTGGAGAAGAATCCAGCTGTCCTCTCCTGGAGCGGGACAGCAGATGCACCTACAGCAAGATGGGCTGTGCCTGGCTGCCGCTAACTGGGGTCTGTCCCACTCTGCGGGTCGAGCCCTGCTGAAGCTAATGGCATATTTCAGCAGGGAACGAGGCCTGCAAATTGCAGCTGTACGTGAATATCGATAATAGCCGCCAAACACTCTTCTTTCTAGCTCCTCTCCCAGGAGGGTGAAGTGCTTTCTCAGCAAGGGTGGGACAGTGCTTCCAGTGAGGCAGGAAAGGAAAAATTGTCTCATGTTTCGGCTGCCTTAGGGCTCACTGTCACTTATACAAAAATTAGTGGTGTACCTGCTATTTACTTTGGAGGTGGCAGGATCAGACCCTCATTTTCCTGCCAGACAATGCACCCTCCTAATTATGTATTCACATCACATTTTGATAATGGTTCCTTACAGACTAATTGATATGAATGCTTAAGTAAAGTCTAGTTTTAATATGTTAGTACTGAAGAAGAGACTGCAGTCCTGTGGGAGATTATACATATTTCCCACTGATGAGTACCTTAAATCTTAATGCTTATGGAGAGAGAGGAGCAGATGAATCTACGGAGCAAGATACAGACGCTTCTTTTACAGTATGGATTTTATACAATTAAAATTCCTGGGAGCAGTGGTGAAGATTGTTTTTAGTTTCTAATAGATGTGTCTCTGTTTGAGGTCTAATAACATGCAAACTCTGAAGCTTTTTCTGCCGTCTATAGGTGTGGATTCTCTGGTGACTAGTAGAGTGAGTAGCCTTTGTGGCATCTCTCTCGGCACAGCACTAACAGGATCTTTATTATTCTATCCAGACAGCTATTTTCATTCAAAACACAGGGACTTGGCAACTTTGAAATGGCTATCTTTCTACCATTTCTTGTTGGTGGGCACAAAAGTTTCTGAGAAAGGAAAGAAGGATGGGCAAAGAAAGATCATCACAGCATAAGAGCTATTTCCTTAAGAAAGCAGCTTAAAAAACAGTTGTAAAATGAAAATATCCCCCTTTCTTCAAAAAAACAAAACAAAAAAACCCCAACCACCACCACAAAAACCTGCAAAAACCCCAAACAACAGCAAGAGCAATGGAAATGGAAATCAGTGCTAATGATGTGACTCACAGGGGTCTCATCATTAACAGAAACTGACTCATTACACTTGTTAGAAATTGCCACGATGCTATTTTATCTGCCCTTTGTGTCCCGGGAGCAGAGCTGAGAAGGCCAGAAGCTTGCTCCAACCATAGACCATGGTGGCAGGCCTGGCTGGTCCCTGATAACAAGATGTGGTTCCAGTGAAGCAGCTGTATTTGGCTTTTTGTGTATTTGTTTTAAAATTGTCCCTGACCTGAACACAGATTACGATGAGAGCTAAAGCGTGTTGAAAGTCCTGGAGGTTACTGCTAGTACCTATATTAGTCCAAGGATAGTTATGACCATCTGAGTGGCTTGGCTCCGAGTGTTTACATGACAGAGGTCTCCTCTGCTTCCTGCCACAGAGGAAATAAAAAGTGTATCCCAGGTTTTATAGTTTTCGCTGTGTGGGGCAAAGTTTGCTATATACATCCGAGCTATATGACGGGCTACTTATCAAACATATATAAAATTTATACATGTTCCTTTTCCGAGTTAAATAAAGATGGCCCCTCCACCTACGGTGAAGACCGGTGATTTTTGTCTTTGTTAGGTACAGAACGCGTCATGATTTCGAGAACCCGATGTCATCCCTACATACTATCGCCTTCCCAGCTGTCGATGAAATACCACCACTCCAGTCGCTATTCCTACTGAACAGGTACACAATCAGTTTATTTACAATTCATTAACATGATACAATATTATGCTATAACAGTCCACGTTTTTCTCTCAAATATATGTATGATGTCCATGGAGGTGAATAGTGCTCGATTCGATAAACAGCAAGCAACTTTCTCGCGTTGGGAGGAGGAGAGGCCCAAATCAGTCAGTAGCTCGTAATCACCTTGATACCATTTTCCGTGTGCACCGAGTGGGAAACCCATGAATTTAATATTAGTTGTATTTGTTAGTTCCTGAACTTGATTTCTCAGATGTTGATATTTCTTTACTTTTTCTGTTGCAGCATCTGCCAATGAAGTTGGTTTACTCTCGTATCTCACCGTGATGTCTACCACCAATGCTTGGTCACCTTTAAAAAATACCAAGTCCGGTTTGTACAATTCATTGTTGTCATCCCTAAGCAGTGGCTCCTGGAAGATGACCCACTCCTTTTTCTTTTCTTCATTCGCCAGCAGTTCACAAAGGTAATTATGCCTTTTGATCCTGGCGTCCTGGACTGCAGGGCAATAGCCGATGATACGGGAACAGCTCTCATTGTCCGCCCCGCAGTGCCGACATGATTTCAATTGATTATCTTTTCTACCTCTTGCTAGAAATTCCCTTGTGGGGTAGACATTCATTCGTAATTGCAAGGCTGTGATGATTTTCCTGTGAGGAATGCCCCTGTAATGTTCAATCCAGTTATTACTGATTTTATCCTTTTCAAAGTTCGATATTCCACGGCCTTGGGATAAGAATTTCGTCCAGTTTATAAATTCTTGTTTTCTCTAGTCACGGGGTCGAGGAAAGATGGTTTTTGGAGTTGGAACTTCCCATTCAGATGCTGGTTCATCCTTGCCCAATTCTTTGGTGTTCTGGTTCGGTTGCAGCCAGCAACAAAAGCGCCACGCGGCCGTCCCTCCCCCTGCCGGGGTGCGGAGGAGAATGGAAAGAAACAGGCAGAAACCGGTGGGTCGGGATAAGGGCAGTTTAACAGAACAGCAAACAAAGGGAACAGGAACAACAACGATACAGAAAAGGGGAA